>Ga0209782_1000357_pt1 | contig 18933 bp, 20 predicted proteins | sample WorMetmaBAHAMAS1_FD_187390 | JGI IMG/M metagenome (GOLD analysis project Ga0209782, IMG submission 187390) | Marine gutless worms symbiont microbial communities from Max Planck institute for Marine Microbiology, Germany - Inanidrilus... | ecosystem: Host-associated > Annelida > Digestive system...
GAGGTTGGTTGCGCTCGACCCGAGGAGCCTCCAGTTGGGAAAAATGTTCCTCAATGCTGCTTGTCATGGGGAAAGCTCCAAATGCCGTTTCCCCCTACTTTCCCCCATCTACTTTGTTTCGATACGAGTTTATACACGCTCGCCCTGCGTCATAACCTGGTCGTGTTGCAGCTCGGGCGGTACTGTAGTATAAATAAATGAACGCTTGTTTCGAGCCCCTATTCCTAAATAGGGCATTCCCGCGTTGCGCGCAAATCATTATATGAATAATTCGATTAATTAGAATATTACCAATAACTCAACAGGAGGAACCCTATGGCGGACTGGACCGAACAGGCCGAACAAATGTTGAAGACTTGGACCGAAGCTCAGAAGAATGTCTGGGACAGCTGGCAGGACCTCGCTGGTCGCGCGGTGGGTACTCAACCGAAACCACAGGCCTTTGCAATGAATCCCATGGAATGGTTTCAGCAATCGATGTCGCTGTGGACGGACCCGGCCGGCGTCGCTCGGGATGCCGGCCGCCAAGTCTTCGGGAGCCAATTCTCGATGATGCGTAACCTGGAGCTGTTGACGCGCGCCTGGCAGCTGGTCGCTCCCAAGCTCGATGCCGGTCAGGACTGGCGGCCTCCGCTGTCGGGGTTCACGACCGACTGGTTTCAACGGCTCACCGGGATGTCCGGCAACATGCTCGAGCTATCCAAGGATAGCCAGTCTCTATGGCAATCCTACCTGGGCGAGTGGGGTCCCTTACTGAAACCCTGGCTCTCCTCGGCGATCGAGGCGACCGGCAGTGGCCATCTGGGCGAAATGATGCTGGGGGGATCAACGGGGTTAGGCCGCTTACTCACGATGGGGCAGGATGATTTCCAGACCGGACCTTTCGTCGGGTTTGCCGAGATTCCCAGTATCGGCATCACCCGCGAACACCAGGCGAAGATCCTGCGGGCCTTCGATGCCTTCGTCGATCTGCGCAAGGCCGTGCTCGAGTTCAATAAGATGACAACCGGGGCCCTGAGTAAAGCGGTGGAAACCGTGATGGAGACCCTGGCGGAGAAGGATAAAAAAGGCGAGAAGATCCGGAGCGTGCGCGATCTGAACCGCTTGTGGCTCGAATCCGCGGACAAGGTCTTCACTCGGATGTACGCGTCCGAAGAGTATCTGAAGGCGCAGCGCGAATTGTCAGCGGCCGGCATGTCCTTCAAGCTCATGCAGCAAGAAGTGGTTGAGATGGTCTTGAAGGGTCTGAACCTGCCAACCCGGAGCGAGCTCGACGATGCCTACAAGACGCTGTATGAATTGCGCAAAGAGGTCAAGGCACTGAAGAAGACCGTGCGTGAGCAGACCAAACCGGTTATGGAAACCCCGGCCATAGAGACCAAGCCGGCGACGCAGAACGCGATCAAACAGGTAGAAACCAAAACGACGGCGAAGAAGGTGCCTGTCCGCAGGAAGACGGCAGCGCCTGTCGAGCCTGCGCGTTGAATCGTGCCCTTCCGAGCGCAATTTCTACCCTCCGGAGAAGATCCATGCTGTCACTACCCATTGATATCCAGCCCCAGGATGCCGTCAAAGAGATCAAAGAGATCAACGACAAAATCACCAAGGGCCTCGAATTCCTGAGCAATCTCAAGGACGAGGACGTAAACATCGGCACCGCACCCAAGGAGACTGTCTACACGGAAGACAAGCTCAAGCTCTATCACTACCTGCCGACCCGGGACGATCTGCTCGGCACCCCGTTGCTCATCGTCTATGCCCTGGTCAACCGCTATTTGGTGGCCGATCTCCAGGAAGACCGTTCCCTGGTGCGCAACCTGGTCAACGAGGGGTTAGATACTTACCTGATCGAGTGGGGCGATCCCGCACCAGCGGATAAGTACCTCACCGTGGACGACTATGTGAACGGCTATGTAGACAATTGCGTCGATTTCCTGCGTGAGCGGCACAGAGTCGACAAGATCAATGTCCTCGGGATCTGCCAGGGCGGCACCCTCGCCACCTGCTACTCGGCGCTGCACCCGGACAAGGTAGCGAACCTAGTCCTGACCGTGACTCCCATCGATTTTCATCCCGGCTGGGACGAAGAGAATCCGGAGATCGGACTCCTCTTCAATTGGGGCAAAGGCGTGGATGTGGACCTGATGGTCGATGCCTACGGCAACGTGCCGGCGGATGTCCTTAACTTCACCTTCCTCCTGGTCAAGCCCTTCGCCCTCAATTTCGGCAAGTACCATGACATGCTGGACATCCTGGACAACGAGAAGGCAATGATGAACTTCCTGCGCATGGAAAAGTGGTTGTTCGATGGTCCTGACGCGGCCGGTGAGGCCTACCGGGAGTTCGTGCGGGATTTCATGACGGAAAACCAGCTGGTCAAGAACGAGAAGATGATCGGCGACCGACTCGTCGATCTGGGTAATCTCACCATGCCGATCCTGAACTGCTATGCGACGGCCGACCACCTGGTGCCGCCGCATTGCTCAAAGATACTCGGGGAGAAGGCGGGAACCAAGGACTACATGGAAATGGCCATTCCGTCCGGTCACATCGGCATCTATGTTGGCGGTAAGGCGCAGAAAATGCTGGCGCCTGGCGTTGCGAAATGGCTGCGGGAGCGGGCCTGATATCCGGTCGCAGTGCTCTATCCCCCCCGCAATCGAGCACGGATGCTCCCAACGACCGATAACATCGAGCAAGCAGATCTTCCCGGAGAATTTAGCCGCCAATGAACGCAAATAGACGCAACTTAACAACCCCCAGCTAAAGCCGGGGTGGGTTAGTACTACGGAGTGAAAGTCCGGATACGGGTCAGCAGACCCGTTTAGGGCTCGGTCCGAAAATTATCGTCGACTTTGAGCTCGAAGTGATGCGCCAAATATTCCTTGCTCTGCTCTTGCATCAACTTCTCCCGAAGTGACACAAAAATATCCGCGAGCCCCAAAACGCCATCCCTAGTATCTTTTTCTCAGATCCGGGAAACTCTCGAACCGTTTGGCCGAACTGCGTCCTTCGCGTCCTTCGATACGCCGCATGATCTCGCTCGGCGCCCTACTCGGTAGCGCCGAGACAAACAGATGCACGTGGTCTCTACTCACGACACCTTTGAGAATCTCTATCTCAAACGCCTGGCAGGTTTGACGAATCGGCTCCCTCACCTTCAGACCCACGTCACCCTTAAGTACCTGATACCGATGTTTTGTAACAAATACAAAGTGATACTGTATCTTATATACGGTATGACTGCTGTACCGATAGTCCATCCGTGCCGCCTTATATCGTGCAAAGGGTTCGTGTCACAGATAAACCTGATCGCCTAAAGGCGATGGTTTTAACCCTGTCTCGGAACGAATAAGAATGACACACTACCTTTAGATTCGGATGCGTTGTGATTTCACACACGTAGGAGAATCTTATGAACCTGAAACAGGTATGAGGATAAAGCTCTTCATTTAACAGAAAATGAAAGGGCAGAATTGGTGCAAAAGCTTCTTCTTAGTCTTGATGTACCAACAACGGAAGAAATAGAAGAGGATTGGTTACTTGAAGCATGTCATTGAGCTAAAGAGCTCGATGAGGGTTATAAAGCGGTTCTCATTCACAATTTTGTTTCGAGAGTCTTCCGGCGATGTTCAAGTGTTGGCAGTTGCCCACAATCGGCGGCATCCACAATATTGGCTGAGCAGGCTTTAACAATCGCATGCATTCGGACAGCAAAAAGCGCTGCTCGTTCCTCGCTCTGCTTTTTGCTGCCGGTGATGTGAAGCGTTAGACCGGCGTCCCCGCCGTCCCCACCACCGCTTCAAAAGAAAAACAGCTGAGTTAAGATAAATGGTAGTGCTTAACATGTAGTGATAATTTTCTGCTGAACCGTTTTCTGCTTCAATCTACCCGCAGAGCGGGTAGTGTGAGGTTATAATATGCATACATTTCAAGGCATACCACAAAAAATGGATCCATTCACAATGGGGAACAAAAAAGAATCCAGCAACAGTTATAGGATGTGGTAGACAAACTGCTTTTACAGTATAAACAGTATATCAAGTGGAAGTATGAGCATGTACCCCAACAAATCGATATCTCAAAAAAAGGGGGGCTTAACGGTAGAACGCGATGAAATGTGGTCTTTTGTCGGACTCAAGCGCAACAAGCAATGGATTTGGTTGGCAATTGACAGCGATTCCAGAGAGATTGTCGGGATGCATGTTGGGAGTCGCGATCGTGCCGGTGCCGAGGCATTATGGAAATCTTGCCACCAATCTACCGTCGATGCGCCGTTTGTTACACCGATTTTCGGTCTGCATATGAGCAGGTTCTTCCCCAAAACAGACATCGAGCAGTTGGTAAAGAAAGCGGAAAAACGAACCACATTGAAAGGTTCAATCTTACATTAAGACAGCGAATTTCTCGGTTAGTAAGAAAAACGCTATCCTTTTCCAAGAAGATCGAGAATCATTTCGGAGCTATCTGGAATTTTATTCACTATTATAATGCTGAGATTGCTCCCAAACTTGCGATCACTACAGATTAAGCACTACCAGATAAATGTCGGAAACCGAGGAAGAAATACGGAAACAGCAGTGGATATTGGGGTTCCTCCGTCACCCTAACCCATACTACCGACGGAGAATTTCAAAATGATCGGTTTAATGAAAAACCGAAAAGCTCGGTATCAGATCGAGTAGATTAAACACCCTGGAGATTCAAGATGGCAACCAAGAGATTCAATCGTGGTGTCGCACTGGTCGGGGCGGGTATGAGTAATTTCGGGGCCTTCCCTGGAAAGACCACCCGCGACCTGTTCGTCGAGGCCTTCAAAGACATGCACACATCGGTGGACAAGGGTTTCGACCCGAAGGACATCGACGAGTGTTATTTCGGTAACTACAGCAGCAGCCAATTCGAAGGGCAAGGCTTCACCGCCCCCTTTATCGCCAACGCGGTGGGGATGAATCCGAAACCTGCGATCCGTACCGAGAACGCCTGTGCCAGCGGCGGCAGCGCCATCCGCCTGGGGTGGATGGCAATCGCCTCCGGGATCGCCGACATGGTGCTGGTGGGCGGCTATGAGAAAGAGACCGATCAGCCGACCGAGAAGGTCACCGAAATCTTGGCCACCGCTAGCGACAACCTGTACGAGAACGTGGCGGGCTTCACCTTTCCCGGCCTGTACGCCGCTCTGGCGACCGCCTACATGCACCGCCATGGCGCTACCGGCGAGACCATGATGAAGGTGGCGCTGCAGAACCACGAGAACGGCGCCCTGAATCCGAAGGCCCAGTTCGGCAAGCGGATCGCCGATTTCATCAAGATGAAGCAGAAGAGCGCGAAGAAAAAGGGCAAGCCGATCCCCGAGTGGGACGATGAGATGGCTTTTTTGCGCGACCCGCGCGCCAATCCGGTCGTTTCCTGGCCCATGCGCCTGTTCGACTGCTCCCCGGTCTCCGACGGCGCGGCGGCGCTCCTGCTGGTGGCGGAAGACATGGCCCACAATTTCACCGACAAGCCCGTCCATATCATCGGCAACGGTGTTGCGTCCGGGGTGCCCATGCATGACCGTACCGATCTGACCATGATCGAGCCGGCGATCGTGGCCGGTAAAACCGCTTACGAGATGGCCGGTAAGTCGCCTAAAGACATTCAGGTCTGTGAGGTCCACGATTGCTTCACCATGACCCAGGTGATCGCCACCGAAGACCTGGGCTTCTTCGGCCCCGGTGAGGGCTGGAAGGCGCTGGAAGAGGGCCGTACTGCCCGTGACGGCGACCGCCCCATTAATACCTCCGGGGGGCTCAAATCCAAAGGCCATCCGGTGGGTGCCTCGGGGGTCGGGCAGGTCATTGAGATCTGGAAGCAACTACGCGGCGAGGCGGGTGAGCGCCAGCTGCTGGGCGAGCCGACCCTTGGCCTGACTCACAATCTGGGAGGCAGCGGTCAGGTATGTGTCGTCAACATTTTCGAGCGGAGATAAGACCATGAGCAAAGATTTCTACAATGCGGCCGGCTTTTACGAATTCGTCGATGAGAAGAAGCTCATGGGCACCAAGTGCAAATCCTGTGGCGAGCTCTTCCTGCCGCCGCGTCCCGTATGTTCCGCCTGTCACGGCGAAGAGATGGAATGGGTAGAGATGGGCAAAAAGGGCAAGCTGGAGGCCTTTACCGTAACCCTCTATGGGCCGACCCGGATGGTGGAAGCAGGCTACGACGCGAAGAATCCCTATTGCGTCGGTGTCGTGCGTCTGGATGAGAAACACGGCAAGGATAAGGGCCCGGCGATCAGTGCCCAGATCTTAGGGCTAGACCTTACCAAACCTGAGGCAATCAAGATCGGCACCCCCATGGAGCTGACCTTCATCGAGCGGACGGAGGGAGACAAAAAGAACACCTACATTGGGTTCAAGGCCACTTAGCATTTAAAGCGCTGAGAATCCGTCGCTCCCTCTGAACGGGCCGGCCTGCCGGCCCGTCTTCTTTCCGGTTCCGCGGCGATTTTCGCCCAATTTGCGTTTATTCGCGTTCATTTGCGGCAAAAAAATTCCAACAGCAATCGCCTTACATCCCCCATATCCCGATCCGGTATTCCCCATACCGCTCGTGCCTGATAAAGATCCTTTCTTCCCACGGCACCTCCAGGGTGCGATCAAACACGATCAGATAACCCTCGTCGGTGCCGACCCGATCCATGTAATCGGCGGTCTGAGAAAGGCCCTCTGTGATCTTCGCCTCCAGGGGGTGCGTGAACGCGACCATGTGCGTTTGAATCACGGTTGGGTGAGTTGCCGGACGCTGTTCCCGCGCGCCACCGGGAAGCCGGCGGCACTTGGTGAGGGCGACTGGGTGCGCAGCAATCCCTTGCGGGCGCTGTTCGTGTTGGTGCGCCTGGTAAACAAGGGGCGGCGTGGCAACACCGCCTTCGGCAAGCATTCGCGCTCCGAGGCTAGCATCTGCAACGCCCGCAGCGCCAAAGAGCCTTGGTTGTTGGTAGCCAGTATCCGGCTCGCCAGCCTGTCGGCGAAAAAACTGGTGCGATTGTATCGTCAGCGCATGCAAATCGAGGAAAGCTTTCGCGACGTGAAGAGCCAGCACTTCGGTGAGGGGTTGGAATGCAGCCACTCACGCGGGGTTGGGCGCTTCACGGTGCTGGTGCTGATTGCCTCACTCGCCGCCTTTGTGCTGTGGTTGCTCGGCACCGCCGCCGAGCGCGGCGGCCTCGAACGCTGGTTACACCCTGGCAATGGCAAACGCTGCGTCTACTCACGGCTGTTCCTGGCACGGCTACTGGTGGTGCTGAAAACTTGCCACGATGTGCTCATAGAATTGGTCGGCACGATTGGACCACCTGGCCAATGGGTCGCGGATGGGTAGTGGTGATTTTTGAAGTGATAGAATGGTAGACAAGTTGCTTTTGGAGAAGATCCCAATCGCTGGAATTTCAACAGGGACCGAGATTTCAGAACCTTGGCTGCAACGGTATATCAATCGGAAGTATGAGCACGTACCCCAACAAATCGATATCTCAAAAAAAGGGGTGCTTAACGGTAGAATGCGAAGAAATGTGGTCTTTTGTCGGACTCAAGCGCAACAAGCAATGGATTTGGTTGGCAATTGACAGCGATTCCAGAGAGATTGTCGGGATGCATGTTGGGAGTCGCGATCGTGCCGGTGCCGAGGCATTATGGAAATCTTGCCACCAGTCTACCGTCGATGCGCCGTTTATTACACCGATTTTCGGTCTGCATATGGGCAGGTTCTTCCCCAAAACAGACATCGAGCAGCTGGTAAAGAAAGCGGAAAAACGAACCACATTGAAAGGTTCAATCTTACATTAAGACAGCGAATTTCTCGGTTAGTAAGAAAAACGCTATCCTTTTCCAAGAAGATCGAAAATCATTTCGGAGCTATCTGGAATTTTATTCACTATTATAATGCTGAGATTGCTCCCGAACTTGCGATCACTACAGATTAAGCACTACCCAATTTTTTCGGTCACGCGCCGCTTCCTGGGACTAACCCGAGTACCTGGTTTCCGTACCAGGCCTCCTCGGGTCCTGTTGCGGGTAACCGCACGGCTCCCCGCCCGCAAGAGGCTTCCGGAGTGCCGTTCGGCGATCTGGATCTGCAACGGCTCCAGTTGCTCCCGCAACCGGTCACGCAGCTCAAGGGCGTCGTCGAGGCGGTTCTCCGCGGCCAAATGGATCCAAGCATAACCTGCTATCCGATCCTGATCGATCCCCCGACCCTCGAAGATCATCATACCCAAGAAGAATTGCGCCGGTGCATATCCCTGTACGGCGGATTTGCGCAGCCATCGTACCGCCTCGGTATCGTCCTGCTCGACGCCCCGCCCAAGCATGTAGAGCCCCCTAGCACGAACTGGACATTCGGATCCTATTCCGCCGAGATGAATGATTCTGTAAGGGCGAGATTGCCCTCGACGAGCTGCCCATAGTAGCTGGCCTGGGCCGCTTGGTAGATCTCCAAGGCGCCGCGAAATGCGGCCACAGCCTCGGCCAGCAATTGCCAACCCGCTTCGCCGCCGGTGCGCTCGCCCTGCTCCCGGAGTGCGATGCCCAAGTTGTTCCGGGTCATGGCCCAATCTTGTGGGAGCAGCTCGCGGGTGTAGACCTCAAGTGCCGCGCGATAGGTGGTAAACGGCCGATAGGTGGTAAACGGCCGGCCGCGGCCAAGTGGTATTGTACAGCCGGTCCTTCGGTATGGATACCGATTTGATAATGGGCTTTGGCGAGATCCATGGTCAGCTTGGCCCATTGGCGTGGGTGCTGTTCCTTATCGAGATAGCCCAAGCCCCGGCATAGGCGTCGAGCGCCCGGTCGAAGGCATAGTTGTTGTAGGCGGCGTCACCGGCCAGTCGGTAATCACGGGCGGTCGCCTCACGATATTCTCCGAAGCGCCGTTCGGCCTCGCGCATCCGTTTCTCGTTGGAGCCGGCCGAGTCCAGGAAGAGCCGATGGGCCCTGCCGAAATTCTCCTCGGCAAAGGCGGCCAGGCCCAACTGGTAGAAGTCGTCCTCTGTTTGCGCCGGGTCTCGGCCACCCAGCGGTCGATCTCGGCCTTGGCCTGATCGGCGCTGAATCCATACTGAATCGCCCACTCCTTGATATAGCGTCCGAAATCGGGCATCCGTCTTTCCTTTTCGCCGGCGGCGATCTGTTCCTTGGCACGGTCCGCGGTATCGGCAATGAATTTCTCGATGCGGTCGTCGGACCACCATTTCTTCGAGCCCAGCGGCAGCAGTCGGATTTCGACTCGCTCGCGTGTGGTCAGCGCTGGTACCTGTAGCTCGCCGTCCAGGGGGTACTGAATCCGCCAGTCTTTCTTGTGGACCTGCAATCCGATCCCCGCTCGTCGGGCCGGAAGGCGTCGGGCAACGGCAGGCAGATCGAACAGCCCCTCAGCCTTGGTCCGCTCGCTGTCACCGGTTTCTTCCAGGATCACCATGACTCCCTCTGCCAGGGTCAGTTCGTCCTGGGCGCCGACGAGTACTACTTGCCCTTCAATGTGATCCCGGCGGTAGCGGTCGTGGGGATCAGCAGACAAACCGCCAGCAAGATCGCTCTAATCCGGTGCATCATAGTCCGTCCTCTTCCAAATCCACATCCAGATTGCGATTGCCCATGGTCGCGTATTGCTCATGGGGCCGATAGCCAGGCTTACGGGCCACCAGCTCGACGCTCGCTTGATACGGCGCCTCTACCTGCATCCGGAAGCGCCCGAGGGTATTGCTCTGCACCTGTATACCATACTCCGGCAGCGAGACCTGAACGCTCGGAACGGGCTCGCCGGCCTTCGCATTACGGATATTGTCGGCCAAGACCTGGCGTTGGATGGCTGTTCCACTGGCCCCCTCGCCTTCGTCGATACCGTTGCTTGTAACCGGCGCTAGGGGGCTCAGCCACCAGATCAGGACGAGGACGAACAGCACCATCCCGCCGCTGGCACGAATTGTTAGATCGCCGAAACGGGATTTCAGAGCCTTGATGCCCAGCCCGATCTCCCCGCTCGAAAACCAGCTGAACAGCCCGGCCAGAAGGGCGGCGCAGAGTGCCAGGATGCGGTGCTTGAACTCCGGTAGCTCCGAGGGCGCGAAGGCGAACACGGCAAACAGAAACGCCAGCAGCAGACCGCCTAAGATCCAGGTACCGAGGGCCTGCTACGCGGATCGTCCCGGCTCGGGGGATGCGTGCGGAGATTGCGTTTCCATGCCGTCTGGCGCCTTTGATTGCGGGGTCTGTCGCGGTGTGGTCGCTGTCGGTTTTTCTTCAGATATCGGGCATGGAAGCTGTTTCTCGACAATACAAAGCGCCGGAGATTCTCTATATCCGCAGATTACGCAGATTTTCACGGATTAAAACAAGGTTCTTTATCTCAGACTCGGATCACCACGCCAGTGCGCCCGTCGCGGATGCTGGACGGACGGGCGCGGGTCCCGCAGCGACCGGCCAGGATGAGATCCACTTGGGAGCCGAGGGCCGACCGCACCTGCAGATGGGTACGCACCGGCGGGCGATGGCTGATGTTCGCGCTGGTAGAGACCAGGGCGCTGCCGGCAGCCGTACACAGGGCCGCCGCGATGGGGTGGGCAGTGACCCGCACGGCGAGGGTCACATGCCGCCCCCGGAGCCAGCCCGGCGTGCCGGCACGGGCGGGCAGCAGCCAGGTGTTCGGGCCGGGCCAGGTCGCCAGGATGGGCTGCATGAGGGCGGCGCCCAGCGGCTCTACGAAGGGCGCGAGCTGGGCAAAATCGGCGGCGATGAGGATCAATCCTTTGTGCTCGGGCCGCTGCTTGATGGCGAGCAGACGTTGCACCGCGACTCGATCCCAGGGGTCGCACCCGAGGCCGTAGACGGCCTCGGTGGGGTAGGCGAGGATACCGCCACCCCGGATGCAGCGAGCAGCCCTCCGCAGCTTGTGCCGTCCGGGGAAGCCTGCCGATTCGGTAACCACTCTGGTTCTCAATCGTATGGAAGAAACTAGCGAGGCATCGCCTCAAACCGACGAGGCGTGAATTTTTTGTGTAGTGCACAAACTTGACTCATTTGCAATGATACGGGTCCGTCGAGAAATCCTAGTAGTCCGTTTCATCAAAATTTGCTGTTAAAACCATCCCTGTCATCCCGAGCGTAGCGAGGGATCTTCGGCTTGGCAAAAGTCCTCAGCGCCCAGGGCTTCTCGCTACGCTCGAAATGACAACCAGCAAAATCGGATGATAATGTTCTACTAGGGAACATTCTCGATTAAGCCGGGTCGTCACAAAAACCAAGAATATAGCGCAGGCGAGACGCCTGCGCTACGTGGATTTAGCTTAACTGAGACCCCCCCTAATACTTTAATCTCCTGCCAACTGACAACTGCCCCGCGCTAATGTCGACACGACCCGGCGAGGCTTCGCCTCAGACCGACGAGAACCGGCCGCAACGGCCCTTCCGTTCAAACCGTCAGCTTGTGTTGCAACTCCGTATCCCTGTCCTGCACCGCCCGGGCATTCTCCTCCCGCTCCAGGCGTATCCGCTCGTCTAGGTCGGGATCGCTCAGGGCCAGGATCTGGGCCGCTAGATAGCCGGCGTTTTTGGCCCCGGCCTTGCCGATGGCGACGGTGGCCACAGGGATACCCCCCGGCATCTGCACCGTAGACAGTAACGAGTCCATCCCGTTCAGGGGCCCGGCATCCAGGGGGACCCCGATCACCGGCCTAAGAGTAAGTCCGGCGACGGTCCCGGCCAGGTGGGCGGCCAGGCCGGCCGCCGCGATGAAGAGGGCGCATCCACGCCCTTCCGCATCCTTCACGTAGGCGTGGGTCATGGCCGGTGTGCGATGGGCGGAGGTGATCTTGACCTCGTGCGGAATCTCCAGCTTGGAGAGTACGTCCAGAGTGGCCTGCATGATGGGCAGGTCAGAATCGGATCCCATCAGGACGGCGATGAAAGGGGTTGTCATATCGGGCTTCCTCGGATTCTTCATTCGGTGGCCTCATCGAACCCGGATGAGTCGTTGGTGAGCATAGCCTTGTATGTTCTGTATTCTATGGGAACTATCGAGGATAAGGTATATTAAGAAGTTTGACGGAGCCTACCTGGAAAGCTGCCCCCCCTGAGGAGGGTGTCGTAGAAGTAGCGCAGGCGTCCCCGCCTGCGCTACGCCCCACGGAGGGGCTTTTGCGAAACCCTCCTGAGGCCACGGGCCTGCATTGCAGGTTGGTTCCCCCCTCTGCCCGGACCCGAAAGTATTCGAGGCCATGAGCTACGCTCGCGTAGCCTGCATACACAAGGCCGGTAAGCGAGGGTTCAGAGTTGGGGAATCGAGTCACTATCTTAACTGGTTTTTACGGGGTGGAGAAAGACGCAGGCGCTTCGCCCGCGGATGCAGGCGAGACGCCTGCGCTACGTTCTTGCGTGGAAAGCCACTGCAAAAGGTTAAACCGGTAGTCATATGAAGTTTATATATCGGGATTTGCACTCTTTCCTCTCGGTTCTGATGCGACTCGGGCGAACCACACAGTCCCAGGCTATCTGCGGGTTTCTGATCGATGTCGTCCGCATTGGCAGAAAAAATGTTATGGTAGTAGTGATTTTTGAAGTGATAGGGTAGATGGGTTCATCGGTAATCATTCCGATTGCCACCGTTTCTCTCGTTACCTGATTCTAGATTTTAGCCCTCTCTTCTGGAAGAATACGCTTGGTCTGAACGATTGCGTCCATTGATAAACCAACCAAGGAGTTTTCAATTACGATTATCGGGACTACAGTATACACCTGTCGCAAATGTCAGAGCGAAGATCTCGCTAAAAATGGCCCAAATGCGCCTGGTAGCTCGCAATATCACTGTAAAGCCTGTGGTGCCTATGGCGTACTCGAGCGCAAAGAACGCGCGATGGAAGAAAAGAAAGAACTCGTTATAAACGTTTATCAAGAAAGATCCAGTATGCGCGGGATTGAACGGACGTTTGGGGTCTCGTGCCGAACAGTGAATGCTTGGTTAAAAGAACAGGAGAATGACCTCCCACCCCTTGAAGAGATGATACAACCGGTTGATTCCAAAAAGATTCCTGTGCTGGAGGGGACTGAGTTGCGGTCCTTTGTCTTTCGTAGCAAAGACAAAGTTTGGGTCTGGATTGCCATGAATGGAGAGAGCCGAGAAATCGTCGCCTCCGCCTGCGGCGACCGCGGCGAAAACACCTGTCGAATACTTTGGGGTCGCGTACTATCTGCTTGTAAAGAAGCCATCGTTTTACAGTGATTATTAGCGCGCGTATCAGGCCGCTATTGGTACCACTTCGAAAATCACCACGACCAAAGAAAGGCCAGCCAATCAAGAAAGTATTAATTGGCCATAGTATGGGAACGATTGTCGCAAATAACATCCTTTCCAGGTTTCCTGATATAAATCATATAAATTTCGACACCGTCGTCTACATGGCGGCAGCATGTAGGTTGAAAGATCTGGAAAAACCGGTGGTCCCATGGCTTAGAAGAAATAAAAGGTGGGAGTTCTATAACCTTACCCTTGATCCTGATAGAGATATTTATAAATACGAATACACTAGTGTCCGGGACATTAACTGAATAAATTCAGATGGTTATTTGTTTCGAGATTGCTTAGATCGTAGTCCACGGCAGATAACCATCTGCGGTAACCATCTGATATCAGCAATGCTTTTTCGCACACAGTCGAGCTCAAAATCTGTAGGATTGTATAGAGACCTGCGTCAATTGGGGCGCTTTTGGAGTTACCTCCATGATTCTTGGAGCGGGATATTTTTAAGACCTACACATCGATTCAAGTCGATAACATCCTAAAATCGGCAGCTTTTTTTACCTTACAAGTGATTCCAAGATGGAAGAACCAGTTTCCCCGTACGCTAGTGAAATTTGGTATTGATCTTGGAGGGAAAATATTCCTCAGACTCATGGTGCATTCGATGACTATTTAGAGAACGGTGTACTAACAAGTTATCCATCTCGAGATGGAGAAACATGGAGCGGATTCTTCGTGGCTTTGTGTGAGGAAAAACACGGCGACGAGATAAGCCGGGGGGTCATGGTGACGCCCCTTATCGAACATTACACAAAGACACAGATGGATGGGGAGATGAAGGACAGCCGCAGCAGAAAAAATGTATTACTTGTTTTTGAACGTTACTTACCGATTGTTTGCCGTCAATGCATCGCACCCGGGTTAAAATCTGCGGCCTGACCAGGGAATCGGATCTGGCGGCGGCGGTCGCTGCCGGCGCCGATGCGATCGGATTCGTGTTCTATGCACGCAGTCCGCGGGCCGTAGTGGCTGAGCAGGCGCGGATGCTGGTGGCTGCGTTGCCGACCTTCGTGACTAGTGTCGGGCTGTTCGTGGACGCGGAACCCGACTTGGTACGCTCGGTGCTCGCGCGGGTTCCGCTCGCTATGCTGCAATTCCATGGCGACGAGCCACCGGCCTACTGTAGCGCCTTCCACAGGCCCTGGATCAAAGCCGTGCGTATGGGCTCCGAGACCGACCTGCGGGCCTTGGTACGGCGGTACCGGGACGCGCGGGGTCTGCTCTTGGATACTTACGATCCCGCAGTATCGGGGGGAACCGGTCGCCGCTTCGATTGGGACCTGATTCCCGACTGGCTCGCGCCACGGATCATCCTGGCCGGCGGCCTGAATCCGGACAACGTCGCCGAAGCGATGCGCTGTGTCGGTCCCTATGCCCTAGACGTCAGCGGGGGGGTCGAATCGGCAAAGGGCATAAAAGACCGCGCCAAGATGGAGGCCTTCATGCAGGGGGTGAGAGATGGCGATGACGATCGAAGCCATCACAAATTACATTCAAATATCTGACCGGCTTGCCTCCTCCGGGGCAGCCCGAAGAACATCAGTTCAGGTATATTGCGAAGGCGAAGTACCGGCTGACCATGAATCTTGCCATGCCGAATTCAGAGAATGCCATCCCGGCCCGGAAGAAGGCTACATCGTCTCGGCGTTGAAAATGACCTACGTGCATATTCCCGTTCCTTTCGAAGCACCGAATGTGGATCATCTATAGAGGCCGTCTAAAAACCAATTTATTGCTTTTAATGAAAAAATTAGATTTTGTGGTAGTATAATAACTGTGAGCATTTCTATTTCGGATTCTAATATGAATCCTGAAAAGACTCAATCTCCTATTCAGGTACCCGAGCGACCTCATTGATGAAGAGTGGGAAATTCTCCAGCCTATTTTCGATGAGCTCGAACCCTATACCACTGGATGCCTACGAACGACCGATCTTCGCGAAACCCTGAATGCGATTTTTTATCCGAATAAAACCGGTTGTCCATGGCGCTACCTGCCAACAGACTTTCTCCCTTACCGGCTGGTCAACTATTACTACAACAAATGGAATAATAATCGAACGTTGGAAAAAGCCAATTTAGTGGCGGAAAAGAAAACCACGAATCACGCGAATCGGCGCGAGTAAGATCCCTCCCTTCGGTTCGGGATGACAATTCCGCGAGGATTCGCGTGATTCGTAGTTTTTCCTCTTGTTGCCGACCGGTAACGCTTAACTTAATGGCATTGGGATAGGTCGGCAGCAATCACACTTCAGGGATTATGGTCAATGAACCCATTACATGATGACAGGACGCGGCTGCCGGATGCCAGGGGGCACTTCGGTCGCTACGGTGGCATGTTCGTCGCCGAGACCCTCATACACCCGCTGGAGGAGCTGCGGGTCGCCTACGAATGTTACCTCGAGGACCCTACCTTCCTTGCGGAGCTGGATGTGGATCTCCGCGACTATGTGGGCAGGCCATCCCCCGTCTACCATGCCAAGCGTTGGAGTCGGGAGCTTGGCGGGGCCCGGGTTTTCCTCAAGCGCGAGGACCTCAACCACACTGGCGCCCACAAGGTAAACAACACAGTCGGCCAGGCCCTGCTGGCGCGGCGCATGGGCAAGACCCGCATCATCGCGGAGACCGGGGCCGGACAGCACGGTGTCGCCACTGCCACCGTGGCCGCGCGCCTGGGCCTTACGTGCGTGGTCTATATGGGTGAAGTGGACATGGCGCGCCAGGAGGCCAATGTCTATCGGATGCGTCTCCTGGGTGCCGAGGTAGTGGCGGTCAAATCTGGCTCCCGGACCCTCAAGGATGCCCTCAACGAGGCCCTGCGGGACTGGGTCACCAATGTGGACGATACCTTTTATATCATCGGCACCGTGGCGGGTCCGCATCCCTACCCGGCACTGGTCCGGGACCTACAGACCGTGATCGGACGCGAGGCGCGCGCCCAGCTGCTCGAACGCACCGGGCGTCTGCCGGATGCCCTGGTCGCCTGTGTCGGCGGAGGCTCCAACGCCATCGGGCTCTTTCACCCCTTCCTCGACGATGCCGAGGTCGCCATCTACGGCATCGAGGCGGCGGGTGACGGACTGGCGACCGGAAGGCATGCCGCGCCCCTGTGCGCTGGTACCCCCGGCGTGCTCCACGGTAATCGTACCTATCTCATGGAGGACCGAGACGGGCAGATCATCCCGACCCACTCTATCTCGGCCGGCCTCGACTATCCGGGGGTCGGACCCGAGCACGCCTGGCTCAAGGACAGCAGACGGGTCCGCTACGAGGCGATTACCGATACCGAGGCCCTGGACGCCTTTCATGCCCTGACCCGCATCGAGGGCATCATCCCGGCCCTGGAATCGAGTCATGCCCTGGCCTATGCTGCCAAGCTGGCACCGACCATGGCCAAGGACCAGTCGATCCTCGTCAATCTCTCCGGACGCGGGGACAAGGATATGCACACCGTGGCCGCGCGGGAGGGTATCCGACTATGAGTAGGATTTCGCAGCGTTTCGAGGCCCTGAGGGGGGAGCGCAAGACCGCGCTGATTCCCTTCGTCACCGCCGGCGACCCGCAACCGTCGGTCACGGTCCCCCTGATGCACACCATGGTCGCCGCGGGGACGGACCTGATCGAGCTCGGGGTCCCCTTCTCCGATCCCATAGCCGACGGGCCGGTCATTCAGCGCTCCAGCGAGCGGGCTCTGAAACACCATGTCAGTCTGCTCAATGTGCTGGGCATGGTCCGGGAGTTCCGCGCGAGCGACGCGCAAACACCCGTGATCCTCATGGGCTACCTCAATCCCATCGAAGTCATGGGATACGACAGGTTCGCGGCCCAGGCCGGGGATGCCGGTGTGGATGGGGTGTTGGTGGTGGACACACCGCCGGAGGAGAGCCACGAGCTGGTGGGGCTCCTGCGGGCAGCGGGGCTGGATCTGGTCTATCTGCTCGCCCCGACCTCGACCCCGGAGCGGATCGCCAGGATCGCCGAGGTAGCCTCCGGGTTTGTCTACTATGTCTCCATCAAGGGAGTGACCGGCTCGGGACATCTGGACGTGGACCAGGTGGTCGCCAAGCTGAAGCCGATCCGGCGCATGATCCGGCTACCGGTCGGGGTCGGGTTCGGCATCCGGGACGCCGCAAGCGCCGCCCAAATCGCCCGGGTGGCGGATGCGGTTATCGTCGGCAGCGCCATCGTCAGACGAATGGAAGACTTGGCCGACATGCCGCAGCGCATACCGGATACCGTGTGCGGTTTCCTCAGCGGCCTGCGGGCCGAAATCGACGCTGCCGGCGAGTCCTGAGCCGGATTTCTTATCGTACCCGGAGGTCCCCCGCAATGAACTGGTTCGATAAGCTGATGCCCACCAGCATCCGCACCGAGGCGAGCAGCAAGCGCGCGGTGCCGGAAGGAGTGTGGGCCAAGTGTTCGGGCTGCAACGCCATCCTCTACCGGGCGGAGTTGGAACGTAACCTGGAGGTCTGTCCCAGGTGCAGCCACCACAGCCGGCTCAACGCCAGGCGCCGGCTCAAGGCCTTCCTTGATTCCGAGTCTTGGGAAGAAATCGGGGCGGACATCGAATCGGTCGATCCGCTGAAATTCAAGGACCTCAAGAAATACAAAGAGCGCCTCGCGGCGGCCCAGAAGCAGACGGCAGAGAAAGAGGCCCTGGTGGTCGCGCTCGGCTGCGTGAAGGGGCTCAATGTGGTGGCCGCGGCCTTCGAGTTCGGATTCTTGGGCGGCTCCATGGGCTCGGTGGTCGGGGAGCGGTTCGTCCGCGGGATCGACACCGCCCTCAAAAACGGCGCCGCAGTGGTCTCTTTCGCAGCCAGCGGCGGTGCGCGGATGCAGGAATCCCTGTTCTCCCTCATGCAGATGGCCAAGACCAGCGCCGCCTTAGGAAGGCTGCGCGAGCGCGGCCTGCCCTTCATCTCGGTAATGACCGACCCCACCATGGGCGGCGTCTCCGCCAGTCTGGCCATGCTTGGAGACATCAACCTGGCCGAGCCGAATGCCCTCATCGGCTTCGCCGGTCCCCGGGTCATTGAGCAGACAGTACGCGAAAAGCTGCCGGATGGCTTTCAGCGCAGCGAATTCCTGCTCGAGCATGGAGCCCTGGACATGATTATAGACCGGCGCGAGATGCGCGACCGGATCGCCGATCTGATTGCCCTGCTCACCCACCGCCCGCGGCCCTGAGCCGAATGTGTTTGAATCACAAAGTCCGTAGATACTCTGTTCCGATACAAGTCCAATTTGCGTCCTGCTCCCCAAAAGTTCGCCTCCGGTTCATAAATTCCAGGAGCGAGGTTGCGAGCCCTTCGATTTCGCCGTTTTTGAGCTTCACGCGGATCAAGCGTAGCGGGATGGGATCGGTCGCCAATCCATACGTTTGACAGTGCTGGCGTGCGTGAGGGCCTGGTGTGAACAGCACCGCCTCACTGTTTTTGCCGCTGGCCACAAAGGCGCTGACCTCGCGGGAGAAAGCCAACGGCATCCGGGCACAGAAGCGACGTTGTTCCTGGTGGTGTAAGGCAAACAGCCAGAAGGCCGGATAGCCGCGGTCATATAAGATCAGATCATTGGCCCGGGTCGCGATGCTCACCAGCAA
>Ga0209782_1000359_pt1 | contig 18904 bp, 9 predicted proteins | sample WorMetmaBAHAMAS1_FD_187390 | JGI IMG/M metagenome (GOLD analysis project Ga0209782, IMG submission 187390) | Marine gutless worms symbiont microbial communities from Max Planck institute for Marine Microbiology, Germany - Inanidrilus... | ecosystem: Host-associated > Annelida > Digestive system >...
ACCCAGCGCCACCGCCGCCGGTAGCACCGCCGGTCCAAGCGACTCCGGCACGTTGCCGTTCGCCAACGAAAACGTAGGCACGATTCGGCAGCGAGCTGCTGTCGCGTCAGCTGAACAGCCGACAGCTTCTGCAACATCGGTGGACGATGTTGCAGCCGTTACAGGTAACCTATATATACCAACTGTGGTCTAGTTCCTCTCGTTTGTTTTCTCGTTTGTTTGCCGGCGATACGGGCTGTTGCGGCAGATATCGCACGTAGCGCGTTTCTTTCTGTCTGTGTGTGTTGGTCACGACCGTGAACCCTGCAAAAACGACTCAACAGATCGAGATGCTGTTTGTGGGCAGACGCATGTGGACCCAAGAAGCCATGTGTCAGAGGGGGTACGTAAGGGCGCACCTAGTGAATACGATTGAACGATTAGATGTACTGATAGGAAGTACATCCAATTTTACACTACGCGCATGCTAGTGATAATAGATAGATATATTAAGCCTTTCTAATAGCCTCTACTGACATTCTGTACATTACAACCGCCAACGTGTTTGTTAATACAACTATTTGAAACTATACAATTGTGATTGTGTTTCAGATATTCAGAAAAAGCCTCAACGTCCCATTCCAAAGAAGAAACCTAAGCTAGTAATGCAAGACGGCAAAATGACTGTGGTAACGCCAGAGTAAGTACTTCCAAGGTCATATTTGCACTAGTAATATTTTATTGACGAAATACAATTTTATTTTCATGCAACTGTTTGGCGAGCACATATGTTTGCTGCGCAGCTAAGGACTATTATTTATAACAGTATACTAGAGATGATGGCAACGTGAGTACTGAGTATGGTGAGTTAACATCCTTTTTGCGTCATTTTGCAGCTCTCTTATAGCCTACATTTTGAGGAAATGAAGCCAAAATATATAGTAATATAGTTGTAAATCTAGGAATTTTTTTTCATACGTGATAGCGTGAGTTGGCTTTGTGGTGCCATGTGCTGAGTGAAGTTAAGCATCTTGAGCCATTACGTGGCGTGAACAGCACCATTATGTGCCAGTGCACGTTCACGCCATGTATTTTTCAATTTTTGTCTTCCTATAAATGGCGCGCCTTCTTCCACTGTCATCTTCATAGGGGAACTAAGTGACTTCTATTCATAGGATAGAGACCACTTTTATTAGCGCGAGATGTAATATATACATCTCGCGCTTATGCTACGATGTCAGTGTCCGTCTGTCTGTGACGGTTTAGGTTTAAATTTATTGCGCATTGCGGTCGCGGTGCATGCGGACGCGAGGAAAGGGATCATCACCGGGAAGAGTGCATGGAGGGATCATCTCGCGCTATGCTAGCCACTGCTAGGCCCTCTTGTTAAATCAGCTGAACTACGAATTGGACGTGCTACGAGACTGTTGCTGCTGACGCTGTGTAGGCGTGACGCGGCGGCGGCGGCGGCGGAGGTCGACGCGGTCACTTCGCCGACGCCAAGCATCGACGTCGATGACGTCTTCAACGACATCGACAACATGTTCCAGGGACTTGCACAAGAGCTCGACCAACTGTTGACGCTTCAAGACTGACCAGCGTCGCCTGTGCACCGTATATATACACAGCCTTTGCTGGTGCTAAGTATATACTACACGGTGATTCATAATTACGGGAACCCGTATGAAAAGTGCAATATCTTTGTTGCTTGGCCACATTTGTGGCTAAAACTTGGCATGGTTAAGCCTGAGATAATGCTGTGTGAAACGGTGCTGAATTTATCCACGTTACGTTACGTTACGTTACCGCGTAATATCCGGTAACGTGACGTCACGTCATAGGGCTTGTGAGACAATGGAGACCCCAGGTTTCATTCCTCCTATGCTTTGGCCACAAAACAGCCCGGATTTAAATCCGATCGACTACAAAGTGTGGTCAGTAATGCAGAAGAAGGTCTATAAGAAGCGGATCAAGGACATTGACGAACTGCGTGTACGTATCCTGACAGCTTGGGACAAAATGGATCAGCACATTGTTGATAAAGCAGTCAGACAGTGGCGCACACGTCTTCGTGCATGCCTTAAAGCTAAAGGCGGACACTTTGAACACACATTGCGTCAGTAATGAGTTTTTGCTAAAGAAACAGTATTGATTACTAGACATATGTGCTAAATTTTATCACTTTGAGTCCGTTTATTCAAAAGCTATACAATAAAAACCAAGGGTTCCCGTAATTATGAATCACCGTGTACCAGTAATTGATCCAGTAAGGTAGCTGGATGGCGCTCGGTATAAGGCGCATACCTCCGCCACCCCACATTGAAGTCGACACAGTGTCGTTACCCACGAGCAGTAGCAGGCACATCAGCCTGACTTTCCCGCACTTCGCATATCTGATAGTTCCAGCATTACTTTTCCTGTTTACGTCAATCTGTATCCAACTACGATGAAATATTCTGATAATCCGGATTACTTCATAAATTTAGTCAATTCTTCTCTGGTCCGTTCCCCTTCCCCGTGTGTCGTGGAAATCCGCTATGGTAACTTTCTGAGTTATTGTGGCTACAAACCAACGAATAGCAATTAAAGTGTCCTGGGGGTAATAATTCACCTGGTCGTCGATGACTATCAAGTCAGTCAGTCACCCTAATTCGTGGCCACCTGTTTACGTTCGTCGGCTCAATGTACCCGCGGCCTTTTACGACAGAATGGTCGTTGGCGAATGATAAATATTTCACTGCGCGTGATAGTGTTGTTTCAATGAATCAGACGGTCTTTGGTTTAGCGATAAAACGGCGGCCTCGGTACGTGCCGTGCGTGAACGGTTGCTACAGTTACAGCGTTCATTTCCCAGTTTATGTCAGTATCAGACTATCAGTAATGTGCTATTTCCTGAGATTAATTTCTCTGACACACGAGGATTTAATGTTCACTACAGTCTGCGACTGTATTACCGCCTCTGACGTTATGGCCTTAAGGCGGCGGTATATTAATGTGGGTGTTCTATTTATTTTATTATTTAATCAAAATATCAATGTATATAACGCCCCTTCGATGAAGCTATGCAGTAACAACCATACGTGATCAAAAAGCTGGCTGGTGTCTTAAAGCTAGCTATGAATTACAGCTCACTAATGTCGGTAATCGTGGTAATTGTGAACTAAATATTTTTTATCTGTGGACGTTATGGCCAGTATGTACTGAGTATAGTATTGATAAACTATTAAATCATTGTTGTCTGGAAGTGGATATACCTATACATATGTGCAGGGTTTGCTAAATGGTATCTGTATGCTAAGTTGAACAGTATTATGTGTTACGACAAAGCCTGCGCTAATCTGATTTTCACTACAGAGTTTTGTGCTAAACTGCTGATGTTAGCCAATTTGTAATAGCACAATCGCGACCTATGGCATATATGTAAACTATCACAAGGGACATATGCGGCCAATTTGTGGCATTTAAATCGTGGACAGTTCTATGTCATGAATAAGTACAATATCTCCCTCAGTTCAATACACGCATTATTGTGAAGTCTTGTCAGTGTTTCCCTTTCCGACAAAAAGAGGTATGGGCACACTCAGTGTTTTACCCCAGCTGACTAGGGCTATGTGGAATCATTATAAGCTCCTCTGGTTGGGTGCGGGGCAGAGCCGCGGCCGAAATTGAATTTTGTAAAATCCAAATGCCAATGTCTGGTAGCCCGCATTTCATTTAATTTTCTGCCACACTTCTATCTATAGTGGTTGTACAGTTGTGTTGACAATTAGATGATAATTGACAAATAATGGACACACAGTGTGCATGGTTTTCCCATTATATGCACGTTGCATCTTATGTTCTTATCAAATGAATAAAATAGGCCTATGCATAGACACAAGGTCAGTAGAAGTAGAAGTATAGGCATGCATGCCTATGCCAAAACAAGATTGGGCATGTCCACACGTGCCCAAATGGAAAATTCAAAATGGACCCTTTGTCTCGCATATCATCAGCAACAAAACTAAGTCACGAAGACATGTCCATTTTCAACTTTTGACTTTAAAATAATTTGGTGAGAACTGGCCTCTGCAGTCACCATTAGTACCATCTACTAGTTCACTTTTGTTGCGTATTTATTTCATTGCACAGTTTGAGTTATTAGGCAGTTGTGTTGTTGTTTTAATTATGAATATACTTTTTTCTGTAAAATAAAATATATATTTTATCTGTAATACCGGTAGTAGAGGTCTGTTATTTGTTAAGTCATCGTCCGTCTCTGTCCCAGTCGTGAATTATATCTAAATGGATGAATCCATCACCAGGCAATCAGTGCTGCATTATTGCCAAGGAACTATAGTTTTCTAACACCAAAGATCTTGATGAAATTATGGTGGAGTTCTGCAGTATCGGCACTAAGTAGCACATACACATCAGGTGAGAAAAAGTTGTGAGTTTTGAGCAGTAATGTGTATTTGTTACATCTTGGAAATGATACAAGATAAGGTTGTAGTTACTAAGTTACTATGTGGCCTAATGCTGATAGGAAGCTGTGTGAGATTTACCTAAATGGTGACGTCACCAGTGATCTTGAAGGTTATATTTGAAGGTAATTTTAGCTAATTTTGCCCATAACTTCACCAAATGTTAACCAGTTTTCAAAATTTTGCACTCCTAGATTCATTTGTAAATTTGCAATAAAGTTGTTATTAAATATCCCACCACCACACCTTAAAGGCATAGCTACACTACAGTGTGAAATATCAAGGTCTGAACATAGCTACAATCTGAGACATGTATTGTGATAAATCACAAGATAGTGCAGGTGTGCATGTAAGGTGTAGTGCAATATTCAGCTACGACTTCACTTAGTATTTATTGCTAACTTTAGTAGTGAAAAAATGTGTCCTGGTTTTTGACTCACAGTGTAGATCAACTGTTCTGAGAAATACATCATTATATTACATCCAGTGATAATTGCTATGATTGAAATTGTGTCAGCTATATACTTATTCAACTGCAGTATTCAATGTGAAGAACTGTTCAAGGTCATTGATGTCACATAAGCCATACTTCACGAACAAGTGGTAATATCACATAAACGGTGCAAGACAGAAACACCGTAAACAGATTGGAAAGTGATATATATATATATATATGGTCTACAAATATCACCCTTGAATGACCTTGGTCATTTCACCTATTTTGAAGTTAAACCTTGCAATTCTCATACATTTGTGCAACACTTGGCCATTTTTTTGTTGTTGACAGGATAGCAGTTTCACAATTTTGGCCCTATTTGATATTGTCAACTGATGGGGTCACTGGAAACATCATGTGGTTTCAATGCAAAAGCCAGGCCTATTGTTTTGCACAGTGCAAACCCATGTCACACAGTATGGCTGACTGTTCACATGCTTAAATTTTATTTATTAAATTTGGATTGCATATACTCTTGTTAATTATTTGAGTTGTTGAATCCTGATAGTCCTTCAGAATATTATGTTGCATACATCTTATTGTGTTAGAATGAAATATATATTTCTATTATTTAATGATACACTGAGTATCTGAATACTCTACTTTGCTGTGTTGCAACAGTTTTATTGTTGTTTTCATTTCGGTGTTTGCTTGACGCGTTCAGTTGGACTCTAGTCTTGCTGTATGGCCTAAGTTCGTTAAGCGTTTTCATGTGTCCAGTTTACACTGTTTTGTGGTTCTTTGTTGTTTTGTTACACAGTGCTTATGAAGCAGCTGTAACTTTCAAAAGACATTGTGTTTGTATCGTGATTTTCTGCTTCTTTCCAGTCTCACTTTAAGTTATAGCCCTAGTGATGTCTGACTGTAGCTACGGTGAGAACGTCTTACAATTATTGGCCATTTTATACTTATTTAATTTGCCTCCAGGAGGGGTGCAAAGTATTGTGATCGGTGTGACTGTATGCATGTCTGCATACATATCTCAAAAACCATCTGACCTATCTTTGATCATGAAATTTTATGTAGTCTACATATTTTATATAGCCGTTGATTAATCTTTCTATGATCCTTTTCTGTACTTCCGGTTTAATGATGACATCATGTTTTCATGTAGTGGATGCTAATAAGTGAAAATGACTGAGACCATTTTTTGACATCGGCATATGCACAATTTCGTATTGGCTGTGGACGTGAATTGCACATGCAAAGGCAAGTCTGCTATCCTCGGTTGCCTGGTTTTTAATGATCATACTTCCATCATCCATCTATTACAGCTAATACACATATTTTTGGCTCTGTTTTTTATATTTCCCTCCTTTTGCCCAGCCATTTTTAATGTGCATATGTGTGCTTCGGGAAACTTATTAGGCCCTGACCCCGCCCATAGAGAAGTATTGTTCACAGTCATAGTTCATAGTTTATAGTTCATAAGTGTCCGTTTACAGGATAATACTCACCAGTATTGAGCAATGCTGCAATCCGTCTATATGTCTGTCCCTTGCAGCCGTGCCTGTATATAGCTCAAAAACTGATGCATTTTAGGGCGATACAGTAGTTACTATAGAACACCAATATGAAGAGAAACTCCATGCTGGAAATCGAACCCACTGGTCACTCATCATTCCCACTGGAAGTGGCCGAAGCTGGCTGGGGTCGTATATTAGACGACTACCTGGCAGACGTGTAGTTTGGGGACCGAGAATCCCATTTTGTTGGAACCGATATGTCCTCCCCTCCAGCAAGTCCTCCCGTTCTGTCACCTTTTCCGCATACCGCATGGGAACCGGCACGTCCTCCCCACAGTCGACGGGCGCGGGCCGACCCTGTCAACCCCTTCATCAGTGTCAATATCCTGCAGTCATATCCGATGTCGGGAAGCGTCGATTGACGAGCGCCAGATGTTGGTGGTGGCGATCTCGTCGGTTTCCCGCCAAAATCTCGAACCCACGCCGTCATTCATCCCACTGGACCGCCCAGGGAGAGCTATAGACGCACGGACGACGTCGACAGAGACCTCCACTTCCTTGGGGGATCCGCGACGGGTTGAATGGACGGCTTCCGACGGCGCCAAGGGACGTGGATACGTCGGAAGTCGATTCCTGGTCCTTCGTTGACTGAGTAAGACGTATATCGTGCCGGTACTAATTTATAACTGCAAACTTGAACAATAAAGTGATGCGACCTCCGAATTCTCGTTTTAATCGTTCCGACACAAACACCTTAGTCCATAGCTGTTGCCGGTACCCCGGTAACACATGGACAACTGAATTGCTCAAGCACTAGCTCAAGCCTATATGAAGTCCATCATCCACAAGTTGCAGTCGTCGGTTTGTGTGTCATAACACTCAGCGACGACGGTGGTACCCTGTAATTGTTTATTCTAGTGTTATTTAGGCTTATTTCTCATTTCTTGTTGAGCTGCATTCTGACAACTCTAATTACACGAATATTTCATTGTATCATTCATCAAGCAATTTTAGTAATAGGCACATCTCTAATAGTTCGTTGAAATTGCTGAATCGTACCTTTGTGGGAGGTGGTTCCGTAAACACAGTTGTAGTCGTAAATCGTAATAATTGTTTGTTATTGTGAATTTAGAATTTTATCCACTTCTTGTAACATCCGTTTGCTGTTTTCATTGATAACTTGAGCGTTGCATTATTAATTTTTCTTGTCACCTCGGAAATATGTCGGCTACGACAGACGGCAGTAACCGTGAGATGAAACATGAAAGGCGGGGCGCACTCAGGCAGAAACTTGTCTTTGAGGTAAAGGATCATAGGTTTGTTGCGAGGTTCTTCAAACAACCGACATTCTGCAGTCACTGTAAAGACTTTATATGGTGAGTACTCACTGCTCACTACTATGGTTTGATTGTGATTAGGCCGATGCTATTCTCATGACGGGTCATGTACAAAAGGGGTGTTTTAGCTATTCTCATGACCGTTGTGATGTAATCTGGGCATCACCAAGGCTATACGCCCAGATGGCGTGCTGACGTCGTAGCTAGCCTCGGTTGTGAAACTTCACAGGCTAACTACAGAGAGAATTTTTTGCTCATTTACAAGCCCATGTTAATATAATTGATAGTCATACTTCATGTTGGTGCTTGTTTCACACAACCACATTCTCCCCATAACGACATAAAATGCTTATAATTACGGAATAAGTGACATTATGTTATATTAATAAAACAAATAGAAATTTCTTTGACTTTTTAAAGTAAACGAAAGTGGCACCATCTGTGGAATGAAAACGAAATACTTCACTGAAATGTTAGTCTGAATGTGTGAATGAAGCAAAAAAAACAAAATAAAACATACTGAATTACGGTTTTAAGTAGATCACAAACACGTAAGAATTATAAAATAAAAAATATATGATACCACCGGGATTTGAACCCCAAAATAATACATTACAAGACGGATACTCACCCAATTGTGCTATCACATCAAACAATAAACTGCTGGCAAAACAGCTGTAATGAATAAGCCTGACTTGACACGACTCACACTACTCATGCTAGCGTATGATTGGTCGTCCTGAGAATAGCCTACACACACTGGCGGCACAGGACAGTTATGAGAATAGATACTGTCTATTGATTTTACAGTGTTTGGTGAATTTGTAACTATTTAGTGCAGTAATCTGTGTAATGAAACATTTTTTCATATTTAATTGTACGTACTGCCTATGGAACTGTCAATATGGTTCTCTATCCAGAAAATTACGGAACTGTCAAGACGGTACTGCAGTTTACTGACACTACAGAATCATCAGTTTACTGACTACGGAACCGTCAACCAAGTGTCTGTACACTGCTGAACTGCGACACCCAGTACACGCTAGTAAACACTGCTATGTAGACACTTAATTGTTTTTGTGGCTACCGGTCAGCTGGACACATGAGAAGGATAAAATTTTAGGCATATGCACTTTTCCGTATACTGAGGCATCTATTACATACGTAGTTATATATGAGTTACAGGCACACATATTGATAAGTTCCAGTAAGTAGACGCCACACCAAGTTGTGTGACTTGTCGTGTTAAGTCATTGCCACATCGCTACTTAGCAGCTTAAGGCAGTAAAAGATTCACTGATGTTAAATTTTACACATGCTTGTTCTGTGCAATGCATGTTGCATTTGGCTGAAAACAGCCCTAAAGCTGCCCATATATGTAAAATAAAAATAAAATACATGTCAATGCTATAAACTTAGAAAAATATGATGCAGCATGATTGGTTGCAAAAATCAAATATTATGCTTATGAAACTGCAATAGGCTGAAAGTTTTTGCAATATTTTAATTTTATTTTATTGCAGCATTTATTTTATTTTATTTTACATGTGTGCACAGCTTTAGGCCTTCTTATGACAGGTGATGAAGGTTACAACAGCGTGATGGTACCATCCATATTTACAAAATTGCAGAGCTGTCTTGAAGGTTTTGTTGTCAGGAAATTGCAATTGACAGTTCTGCAATTTTTGGGTTATGGAACTATCTTGATAAATTTATGTTTGGAGCATCAATTTTAATATTACTTACTTAAATGTCAAATTGCTTATCATGATTCCATCAAGAAACAAAATATGGAATGAAAACTTTCATATCAACAACAATGACACAGACAGTGGAGTGTCTACTCAATGGAGGATGTGCAGTGTGCAGATGTTTGGGTTACAAATTATATGGTTGATGTAGGTTTGAGCAACAATGGATGATGCCTTGTTTGAGAATACAAGACCTACTAAATGTATTTAGTGTCTCATTGGGGATGACCCCATTGGAAATCGTAGACTAGTATTATCGATGATCAGCCATTTTGAATGTGAACTACATAAATTAATTAGTTAAAGTAATGAGAAATCTGACTCCATGCCACTCACCATCCTTGGGGTGTAAGGATGCCACATGCCAAATTTGGTTAACATCTGCTGAAAAATGTGGCCATGCATAACGAACAAAGAAACAAAGAGACAAACACACAGACATTTCTGCTTTATATAGAATATGATAAGAAGATGGGTAATTGTGCACCTACACATGCTTCACAGGAGTACAGCACCTTTCTGCAACCATAAGTACTAGATTAAAATCAAAGGCAGTTTCCATTTACTTAAAACTGTTTTTCCCACCATTTCCCAGTTTGTGTCATAATAAAAATATAACACTAAGGATCGTATTGTTGCTGTCAGTTATTCATCACTGACTGTATGTGTTACAGGGGCTTTGGCAGGCAAGGATTTCAGTGTAATGGTGAGTTGAGACTGTAATTTCTGTTAATAAAAGTGTCATATAGTGGACATAGGTGATCAGTTATTCCATATATAGTTTAGCACGATACAGGTGCATAGTAACTGACTTGTGTTTATTGTCACACTGGACAGGTTGTTCAAATTGCACTGCAGCAGGTAATTATATGCCCCTCCTGTTGTGACTGTGCACCTGCATTATAGAACTAGCTTGTAATAATCTCATGGAACATTGACTGTGCACAGCTTTGCAATAAACCCCGCAATCATTACCTCCACAGGCACTGGCCTGGGTTGTAGCATGTTATACATGGCTACTTGCTGGACAGTGATGTGCCATGCATATTTGTTTGCTGTTTATAACATCTAGCATGAAGCCACTAGCCACAGTTATCCGTATCATGGCATTCAGTCTGCATAAAACATTGTTGCAGCAGTGTATAGATCTGATGGCGTTGTTGACTATGTGCATTCTAAATGGTGATTGGATGAATTGTGTCCATTTTTGCAGATAAATGTTATGCAATACATCTAATTGTCAACCAAATTATACAGCCACATTCTTGGAAACACACCATGCATTCATATTAATTTAGGTTGCATGATAATAGATATATTGTACGAATGTTGTATACTAATGGAATGGACTATTGTCAAACTGTAAAAATGACAACATTACCATGGCTGATGGCAGTAATATTCTAACTCGTATTGTTGCAGTGTGCAGCTTTGTTGTGCACAAACGCTGTCATGTGTATGTCACGTTTCTGTGTCCTGGTGCTGACAAAGGACCTGATTCAGATGTGAGTAATAAGATAAATCATGCTAATTTCAAAACATTATTTCTCAGTTGCTTGAACTTGTTATGTTCAAATATGGTGTGTAATGTTGTCATTTCAGCTGCAGTAGCAGACTTCACAGGATAGGGTACTGCCGGATTTGGTGCATCTGTTTCTCAGGTGACAGTAGATCAAGAAAGGATAATGTCCGTTTTGCGGATGAGGCCAGTGGGTTGTTTTGAATGTTTTTTTGTGTCTGAAGTCAATACTTTGACATTGTTGGCTTGGTGACAGGAAGAGCACCTAGCTTATGAAAACCTCCTCCAGTATCATACCATTTCTCTATTGTGACCTCGATTGACTTTCTTCGAGGTCATGAACTATTTTCTATGCAGTTATGCAACAGTTGGCAACATTTTAACTGACAGCATGTCACGCAGTTCCTATGCAATCGAGCTGAGCTTCTTACGCAGTAATATAAGTATGAAATGCACAAAATACAACCGTGTTTTAATTATGATCTGAGAGCAAACTTTGTGAAGTTGTGCAACAAACAACTTTGTTTTGTCAGCACGTGACAACAGCATTGCTAGTTAATAACAACTGTCTACTAGGTAAATAGGCCACAAGTCATGTCATATTCCTCAGAATGTTTGCCTTTAGACATTTGCACAGTTTACTGATAGCTTCTTTAAATGACAGTAAGCTACAGTGCATGTAGTAGTACTCAATTAACCACCACATCAGATTCTGTTAGCTGCTGCATTCTCCGTAGATGTTATAATCGTAACTTAGGATTGAGGTCTGGGATATTATGCAGCTGCATATTTCCCAAGATGAATGTAGTCTCGCATAAAAGATGCTGTTGAAACCGGTAGCATTTTTAATTTTCATGTTTCACAGGGCAGTGTAGTAATTAGTTTACAATACATTGAGATGAAAAATCTTTGCAATGGGTACATACACAATTTCCGTGAAAATCGTGACAGTGAAAGAATTTTGAAAATCAGTTTATAATTGTCTAAATTATAATCATAATTGTATATGAAACAACAATATTGAGTCCGAATTAACTAACTGATAAATTGCTAAGTTAACTCTTAAAAAACTTTAATGGTTCTCAGCAGCCTGGTCTGTTGTGAGGAGTATGATGTTATTGCAAATTGATATGTCGTGAACAGGCAACTCATCAACACAAGTTCAAAGTGCATTCTTACAGCAGTCCAGCTTTTTGTGATCACTGTGGATCTATGCTCTATGGACTTTTTAATCAAGGGCTTCGATGTAGCTGTACGTATGATTCAGCTCAGTGTATCGAATAGACAATTTTTGACAGACGTTACATATTCTATGGTGAGCTACATAACACCGGAACAAACACCATGCAAATGGTTAAATCTTTTGACACAAGGCCTAAGCGCTCAACTGTTAGGGTCTGTAGGTCTGTTCTGATGTTTGTTGGTCATATATGTTAGTAATGATTAGTAGCTGTATAATCTGTCAATCAGTTAGCACACGTTTGTGGAAAAGCCAGTGGCATATGTCAATTGTCGAAAAAGTTATAGCCGGTACAGAGCTCCATAGAACATGTAACGTCTGTAGAAAATCAGCTATTACTAAAGTGATGGACTAAAGTATAGTAGTGTTGATAAAGGGCCAGCATAAATGAAGCAACACTCGTTGCAGGAATTTGGTGGCAGTGGATGGTGTCATTGCTTCGAGTTTCTTTCAGTGGTTTGATACTGTTAGTTGTGTGACTGGAATGTCTTACTTGTGGAATCAGATAAATGAAGATTTACCTGGAAAATGGCTGTTAAAATGGTGATGATGATTGATGAACTGTGATGTAAACATATTTAACTTATTTTCCAGCCTTATAATGTTTCTCAACTATGTATGTTTACTGATTTTATCATTATTAAGGTTTTCAGCATGGTATAACCATTTTATGGGTGTTTCTGGACGTGTAACTCAGTGTACATCTTCGTCACTTGATTTTCGAAATTTTTATAGTTAGCATACTCATCTTTTTTGTCCCTGGAAATATTTCAATATAATGATGGCAGCTATGTATTCTCAAAGAAGGCATTATCAAGAGCTGAGTCACATGTTGAGTGTGTAATGATGTTTAACATAGGCTGTAAGCATTCTCTACCGGCATACCATAGCAGAGTGAGGTGGATGTTTTATACAAAATCTCTTTTTTGTTAGTCTGTGTGTCAGCATGATAACTTCTGAACGATGAAACGTAGGATGATGAAACTTGGTGAGTTGGTGCATTGTACAAAAATCTCAACCAAGTTCGAATTTCAGGGTCATAGACCCCATCTTCAGTGGTCTCAACCCTCAAAATGTGGCAAATTGATAATTTTTGCAAAATGTAAACAAAACAATGGGTGTGCATGGTACAGACTGGCTGTAAATAAATCAGTAAACAGTTGTGATGACGGACAATGCCGGTGAATAATAAGCACGTTTTCTAGTAACATTTTTTCATCAGTTAATATGGAGATGGTGTAGGTAACATCGTTAAGAAGAACTCGATCACATCCTCTCAAGTGTGTATGATGATTGTAAAATGGTTGTGTGTATTTGTCAGTTTATATCACGGTCTTGATGAAGCAGTTGTTTGGTCGCTACTGTGTGTTGCATCAGCTGCTGTTACGTTTGTTGTTACCAGCTTGTGAAATGAACGTTCACAAGCGATGTGAGAAGAACGTTCCTGCATTATGTGGCATTGACCACACGGAACGGCGAGGTCGCATCAAGCTTGAAATTAAGTGTTCCAGCTCGGAAGCTGTTGTCCGTGGTTAGCATTTATGTTAGATTTTAACATACCGTAAAAATTGGATTACAATACGCACAGTTCTTACCACAAATAGATGTCTGGTAGCCGCGGTGCATATAATGAATGTAAAGTACAAAAACACATATTTTCGCAATAGTTTTATTGCATGAATATCAATATCCGGCCGTATGTAAACAATTATTTTCATCAAACAGTCATTGCGTTACAAAATATACACTTTAACTACGTGTTCTTATGTAATATTTTAAATTCGTCTTCTGGCATTTACAGTAACAGATCAGCACTAACACTGGAACGGACCGACAAGCCTACGTCCTTTTGTCCAAAACCGGTAAATACGTAGGCTCTTCGGTCCATTCCGGTGTTAATGCTGATCTGTTATTGTAAGCGCTACGCAGATTGAAGAAGAAATATAAAATGCTATGGCGTAGATCGGGGTAATATTGTACAGCTAAACTAACATTTTCCAACAAATTTCCTGTTAAAGTTTGTGGTGCCTATTGTAATTGAATTTTTACGGTAGTGACTGTTGAACCACTTATTGGGTTGCCATGCCGTTCAAGTGACAAACTATTTGGGCAATGTGCTTTGACTGTTCTGGTGATGCACTATTTGAGCAGTGGTATATTCATCTATGCACTGTGGTCACAAAGTCGATCTTCTTTGTTTGAATACCTTAGCCAACTGATTTTTACCACATGATGCTGTGCTAGCATGGTATACACTCTGAAAGACCCTATATATGTACTGCCTTGAACAGTCTCCCCTCTACAAAGTGCTCCTGTGGACAGATGCCTCTATTTTGCACCAGACTTCGCCATGGTCAATCCTTGTATCCTCAAATCTTGTGTTGACTAAAGATCCAAGGCATATAAATGTCCTACCCATATTGCACATAATTCCATCGCCCAAATGGTTTGTCGACAGATCTGCACATTGTTACCAGCATCGTTGCCAGGGAAGTATGAGGGGAAAATATTGTCTCATTACACTGTTTATTGTTAACTTCAAAGTAAGTAAGTAAATAAATATAAATAAATACACAGTTTATATAGTGCCGAAGCCAAAAAGAATCGGTTGCTAATGAATCAGAATTTGATGCTGCATCAGGCAGTAAACTGCTCCATATATCACCTGTTTTAAGATCTTTTCTTAATTAATAAGTCATTGTGAACATTCTGTTGAATGTGCACTGATATTTATAGTAATACTGTTAGTTATGTATTCCTGACATGGATAGCACAACATAGATAGGAGTGCCACAAGAAGTCAGGATAATGTCAGTGCCTGAAGGGTAGTCTCCATGCAGATAACTCCTGTAAAATGTAGCCCAGTAATTTTTGGTATAAAGAATCACCATATTATTTACTTGCTAATTTAGCCCACTCGGCATGCTTCGAGTTTGAGTTTGCAATTAGTATATCTTCGTCGTTATCAGTTAGATTATCACCAAGTTTGGTGAATTTGTAGGCTAGTAGTCCAGTGTTTACGGTATTGCTTTGTTGATTTAAGGGGCATGCTGTAAACTGGGGCAGGTTACTAATTTTACTGTAGTGGGTGGCATTAAGCACTGCGTTGAATCAGTACATGGTTTTGTTTCACTACTGTTCGCTAGGAGGTTACACTGCTGTGCCAGGTGGGATACATATTAGGCTTTGCCATGCATTTCTAGTACGGTACTTTGTCTTTCGCAAAACATGTTAAAAATAGTGAGCCAGCTGTAGTTTTCTCTGGCAACCATAACAAAGGCTAGTGCACGGTGCTTGATGGGATTGTTTTCTAAGCACTAGAGTTCTAATACAGTATCTTGTTTTTCCATAAAAAATTTCAGGCATTAATATGGAGGAATTAATGGAAGAAGCAGCTTTGTACGTAATAGAAAATGTTTCTTTAAATCAGCAAAATTTACATGAACGTTTGTAAATGTTTTTTTGTCTATTAGTTGCGTAGTATGAAGGTTATTATCAATGCAGTGTGCTGCATCTCATCAGTTACAATACACTACCCTCTCTCTAATTATGATAGTGGCATCAGGGTGCCAGTGTAAAGGGAGCAGTGCCCCTTCTTTCGGGAGTTCAGTTGAGGATGAAGACAGTGTGAGACCAGGCCACTAGTAGGATTACTACTTTCTGTTCTCTTCACTGCTTAAATTCTGATGTTTGGGTGAACAGCAAGGACGTAGCCTGTAAATTCACATTCCACCAATCCTCAGAGGTTCTCATCTGGAATACCTGTAGGTGGAAGAGGAGGACCCAAGGCAAAACCAGCTGAGCCAGATTTGCCTGGAAATTTTATCCGTTAAACTGCAATAATTATACTGTCTCCTGTGATTTCTATGAAATAACCTTAGCTGGTTTCATTTTAGCACTGACTTTGTACGAGTTTCTGATATTTATGTAGAGTTGGAATTATTTGAAAATGTAACACGAGTTCTTGTGTATTTATGAACATATTATGTGTTGTGGTTTGATGGGTGAATGTTTGCACTTGATTCGGTGTTTTGAATGATGGTCATTATTTTGCTATGCACCGCAGTACTTGAAGCAAAGAACCTAATTCCTATGGACCCAAATGGATTGGCCGATCCATACGTCAAGCTGAAACTTCTTCCAGGATCAAATGGCAAAGGAAAACAGAAAACGAAGAAGATCAAAGCATCTCTGAATCCAACCTGGAATGAAACAATTAATATGTAATATTAATTTCTGTATTGAATTAACAATGAAAATTAACATTGTTGTGATTTTTGTAGTATAAACAGTGGCTCAGAAAGTTCTTTGTGCTAAAGTAGTGGATGTGATGTTGAACGAGGGCTTTGTAATTAATTATGTCGACATGCTAGCCAGTTATGTGCATAGTACTGACAGTGGCTTGACGTCTTTGTGTGCTTACCCAGCTGACCACAGTCTAGTATAAGTATGTTGCAGATATACACATACCACATGTTCAGCCTCTGCAGCAGGACGGGGAATCAGTAGTGGCAAGTTTATTGCTGGTTGCAGTTTGAAGATGCAGTGCGGCTGAATGAGTTTGCTATGCTGGGGTCAGTTAGTATACACCACCGGCTTGTTAAATATTCTATCTAGACTCATTACGTCCAATTAGAACAGCAGAAGATTTTTAGGCCATCGCTTAGCGGCCATCGCTTGGCTTCGCTAAGCGACATGGCCGCCGGTCGAGTGACGTCATTTTTTACGTCATTTTGTTGAAGTAAGTAAGTAAGCCGTCATCTTGCTGTCAGTGTACTATGTTCGTTGCTATTTAGTGTATATCTATTCTATGTTTAGTTCCTCCGTTTAGTCGCCTGTCCTCCGTTTAGTAGCTTGTGGCCATGTTTTGCCGGTGCGTACGATGGCCTCAGCTTGGCTGGCCAGCACACGGGCCGTGGTATACACAGTGGATAGCTGTACTGCAGCCCTAAACCAGTGATGTCAATCGACTGCAACTTATTAGATATAAGAATTGCAAAGTGCTGCTTTTTCAAGCCCTGTCGGCAGTAGTACCCAGATTACCTTTTATTCTTTACTGTTTATCTGAGAGCCAGCGTAAAGGGAGAGAGAACTTTTCCGTCAGAAATCCAGCGGTGGACAAAGGATAAGGTTAGGCTGGTGGTTACAGTTGGTGTTTTGAGCAGGAATGAGGAGGACTTGAGAGGGAACTGGCTGACTCAGGTTTATGTGGAAAGATTGCAATTAAACGGAAGCACCGGTAGTAAGTTATAGAACGTTAATAGTATTTTTGATAGACTGTGTCTGACGGACTGTTTTAATAATAATCTTTATTCACTGGAATTAAACCAGTAGCAAATACGAAAAAGAAAAATAGTGAGATGAAACTTAACTAACTTAACTAAACATACACATTAAACATTATTATACACTGTACACTCTAGACATTATCATAACAGGAAGGGCTTTTATCATAGGTTTTCAGTTATTGAGTGGTGCTGGCTGTGTGTAGTGGACTGTCTGCAGAAGATCAGGCACTGCGTTTGTCAATCGAAGTATGGGACTGGGACCGCACTTCGCGCAATGACTTCATGGGTGCACTGTCGTTTGGAATATCGGAACTGACGAAGGCTGGTGTTACGGAAGGCTGGTTCCGACTGCTGGGCCAGGAGGAGGGTGAATACTACAATGTCCCGTGCTTTGATGAAAACGAAAGCATGGCACTGAAGACAGGCATTCAGGTGAGTGGCAGAAAGTGCAGTTTGCAAACCTGTTGACAGCTTCGCTGAATGATATTGGGTTTTAGCAGTCACACAGTTGCAGTATTTTATATAATTGCAATGTTTCTCTCAGCTTTTTGTCACTGTTATTTGTGACAGAAAAGACATCTGTGTCATAAAAAATAACCTGTACCATTTACTGTCAGATGTTCCATTTTGAAATGCGGGAAGGAACTGCTAACTGTGTTTACCTGAAGAACAGATATTAAAATAGATTATTGGTCAGTATAATTACAAGATTAATAACTTGCATTTTGAGTGTGTGAGAATTACAAATGATTATTGTTAAACTGTGAATAGCACACAAGGTTGTGCAATATAGCATGCTGTATGTTGACCATTATTTAAGCATTTTGTCACATGTGCTTGTTGCATTTTGTCTGCAGTCTGTCTCCCTCACAGAAAAGCACCGCATTTCTGTCGACAAACCGGATGTTGTCTACCAAGATGTCATTCGTCACTCTGACTTCAACTTTCTGTCTCTTCTTGGAAAAGGCAGCTTTGGAAAAGTGAGTATATACTCACCTATATGCGGAATAATAATTAACATTAAAAAGAGTAACAGTAAAGTTACATATTACGTATTTGTGGGAATTTCAAATTATGTTTCTATGCATTGTGAAGCAGAACTTTCATCGTAGGCTTTTAATGAATGCTGGTGACTGGTCTAAATCTAAGGTCCGGTTTTTCCAGAGCAAACTAATCTCCCGTTAATTCAATCCGGCATTAAATCCGGCAGATAATGATCAATTTACTCAGATGTCGTTTTTCCACCGGCAGTACGTCAATTAAATCGTCCTTTTAGGACGATTTAATTGACGAACTGCCGGTGGAAAAACGACATCTGAGTAAATTGATCATTATCTGCCGGATTTAATGCCGGATTGAATTAAC
>Ga0209782_1000360_pt1 | contig 18899 bp, 9 predicted proteins | sample WorMetmaBAHAMAS1_FD_187390 | JGI IMG/M metagenome (GOLD analysis project Ga0209782, IMG submission 187390) | Marine gutless worms symbiont microbial communities from Max Planck institute for Marine Microbiology, Germany - Inanidrilus... | ecosystem: Host-associated > Annelida > Digestive system >...
GTCTGTCTGTGTGGGTGCGTCTGTCACACTTCGGTATTGTGTAAAAATGGCTAAACGTAGGATCACGCAAATAATGCCACACGATAGCGATATTTTGTAGTTGCAGAATTTCTACTGACAAGCGCGTTGCGCGGTCCCTCTGCCATAGCAGAGCCACTTGTGTAAAGTACATTAGAGTTTGGGGGTGATGGATGCAGGAGATACAGCAGTGTTTTCTGGATGCACTCTAATGACATTTGCCAGGCAGTGCTTTTGCCAAGATTGAAGTCAGTAGTCTATAGCTGCAGCTGTTAAATTCAAATGTACAGAAATAACCACAGTTAAATCTTTAATGCCTTCAAAATTTGAATGATTTTTGTTTCTCTTCATGTTTAAGCTGTTGCCAAAAATAACAAACTTGGTATTGAATTGAATATTTTGTTGGCTGCACAAATAAATCGTAGGACTTAATTGAAGTAGCTGGCTAGAATGTATTAGCACTTTGACGTTGTTGGTTATTAGAAGGTCATGTGACCTGTAAATAGTCCTCCAGCAGTCTTGAAAGTTTTTGTTGGAGACTTTTGTGGACAATTGATTAATTCAGCAAACCTCAAATAGCTACTGAAGTGGTTATTTGTTATTTTTAACGAGTATAGAATGACATTGAGTCAGTTTTATGTGCCATAGATATCTACAATACAGTGTTATTTGTCGTCACAGTTGGAGTTGTCAGAAATCACTGATGTTACATATGCTATCATATGACATGATATGACATCATTTTGTGTTGGTTGATATGAAAGCAGCTACATGCAGCCAGTGATCTAATGGATGTTGTGGCAGACTTCATTTTTTTATAAATCTGAGTTTCTGATTTATTTTTTTGCCTGTGTTGGCTTGCATTTTGAAATGCCTGCTATTAAATGACTATCGATCGATATATTGCATGTTATCAGATGGGTTGAAGAAGATCCACTAGAAATTCTGCAAACTGTAAAGACTTGTATAGAAAAAGCAGTTGAAAACCTGAAGACTCTGAACATTGATCCAAACTGCATTAAAGGTTTGCTTATACTTATGACATGTTAATATTAATCGCGCCTGCGATTTCGTCATACTTTGACAGACATATGGCGCGTTAAAAACTGCGTAATAATAATAATTGATGAGACAGTTTTAAAACTATATGTCTACTGTGTAAATATATCTTTTTAATTCACTGCACTTGTATCACACTTTGCCAGTTTTTGAATATCTGTTTATGATATTTTAATGAAGAGCTGTAGTTCGGTAGTTAGTGCCACGGACTCATCTAACATGACAGTACGCGATTGCAATGTCAGTGAAGGACTGATGGGCAACTTGTAGTTGATTTTGGTTCATACCTCTGAAACTGAAACATAAATGTCATAGTAAAGGCACCCACAAAACTTAACTCAGTGCTGTAAAAACTGCATGACATTGAATAATATTGTCAACTAGATAGTTTAGCTGTAAATGTACAATTTGCTTGTAGCAATTGGAATTACAAACCAACGCGAGACGACCGTCATCTGGGATAGAGAAACTGGTCAACCATTATACAATGCAGTTGGTTCGTACTCTTCTCTTATTTATTATTTTTTGTTTTTTTTAATGTAAATATGATCTACTTGTTGCCTTAATTGCTTTCATATACTTGCATTGGTTTAAAGCTGCAAACTGATTTCAGTACAGAGAGACTAGCGAAGAGTGAACGGATATGACATATGACTTTGATGAGTTGTTTGAATGCAGGAATGCTATAGTATGGTGCAACATCAGAAAATTAAAGTATAAGTCAACAGCAGCCTAGTTACTGCTAATATACCAAGTGTTTTGTATTGTGCTGGCTACTTAAAATTTCCTTACTCTAAACGCCAGGTGGCCACCAATTCTCAGACCAATCCAGTCAACTTGGGCTGTGATTCTGCCAACAATTGGCAGCTATCATCCACATACACTATCGCCATTTATTATTATTAGTCAGCCAAAAAGCTGGTACTCATTTTACTGTCCCTGGGTGGATGGAAGGCTAAGTTGACCTAAGCACTACAGGAAGGGTGCGGAAGCTCATGCCCAAGTCTGTGTATGGCTGTCATGGTAAACACACTGACGGTGGTCTCTCACACTGCAGCTTGTATGCGACTGCTAGACCGCTGTAACCTGCTAGGCAGTGTGATGTCAATAACTTTCCTAATGTTGTTGCTCGACAGCACGCAGCCTTAGATTTGAACTTATGACCATTGAGTCATACTCGTAAGTCGAATGCATTAGCCACATGATTATCGAGTTGAGTCGCCCTTGTTGAACTTTTATTTGCTCAAAGTACCTTGAAGGAATTTGCTCCCATGCAGTATATTTTGTTGTCTGTGCGAATCTCATCTTATTCTATAGCAAATAAATATGTAAAACAAATAACAACCATGCTAGTGATGATATGCAGATTAAACATGTTTTAGCTGTGCAGTTCAGTAATGATTTATTATGTCGTAATTTTCAACTTGCTGTATGTTGTTGCAGTGTGGCTCGATACACGAACTGCCATAACTGTTGATGAAATAATTGCCAGGACACCGGGTAATAACCACGACCACTTACGGGTAATTGCTTTCTTGTAACTGAGAGTGAAATTATTTCTTTGCTTATATCTGCAACATGACGCAATGTTGTCCTGCTGTTGATTAACTTAGCTAAGCCATCTCCCAGCCAGTTATGAACTTATCCATATTTTGCTGAAAAATATAATAAACAAGATGAGCTTGAATAACAGTGTTTAATGGATGTAGTGTAGGTTATATCAGCCTAGGCTTAAATTGGTGGGCATCTGACAGTGTTTTGTGTTCGTTATGTTAGCTATCACTGTGGTTTGTGGCTTTCCTGGATCATGAGACCGTCTTAGTCGAGATGGAAGTCACACCTGATATGGATAAATTCAATATTGTAGTTGGTCTCAACACAAGGCTGGGAGTGTCATAGCATGGAATCCACTCCAGTGACGTGGACTTTCTCTTTGCAGAATTGTTTGCAACAGCGTGCATTTTGTCTTACAGCAGTTTTAACAATGTATGTGGGTGAACTTGATTGATGCTTAGACTTGCTTAATATAATCATGTGTAAAGTTGCTGCTTGTGTGGTGCTAGCCGAGATGTGGTCTGCCAATCTCGACTTACTTCAGTGCCGTCAAGATACGATGGCTGTTAGACAACATTCCCGAGATTCAGCGTTCTCTCAGTGAAAACCGGTGTATGTTTGGAACTGTTGACTCCTGGCTTACGTGGGTAAGAACGTCGGCGTTATGATGTGTGCTAATGTTAATATTAGACTGCTTAAGAGAAGTCTAAATGCTCCGGTGGTACTGCAATCATTGCCTACCTAATTGCACTTTACTTCAATTAGTTATTATATCTCCATTTACGTCAGAATTGTTGCACGTGAAAAAACTAAGGGCTATTTGATAAAGTGGAGTCTGTAGTGGAGATTAAATGCCACAGCAACTTTGTTGGCTACTTGAAGGACAATACATATTTATATTTTGTGTGATGTCTAGTGATATCATGTTTATCGTGTTGTCATCACCTGTAGCTTATGTGTTAGCCTGCTGGTTGTTTATGAGTATTCGATATACTTGTTTTAATTTCACTAACAAGACTGGTAAAATATTAGTTTAATGCTACGTTGAAATTTACATTTCTTACAAGCTAACCTACTCAATTAACTTTTGTACTGCACTGTTTTTTTACATTCATAATTATTCTATAAAAATTGCTACTTAACTTTACAGTGGTCAGAAATTGCTGCTTAACTTTAGTGGGGGTTTACATGTAGATTAGTGGTTAAATGTCAGTTGTATAATGTATTTGATACAACTGAGAGCACTTAAACAGGATTTAAGCAGTACTTAATAGATTATTTTCCACATACGTTACGTATTCCATGGCGAACTACATAACCCTGGTACAGAAACTGTACTAACAGTAAACTTTTTTGTGACACGCCAGAAGTACGGAACTGTTACGGTTCATAGGGAATGCTCTGGTGTTTTTGGGTTGTATATGGTTAGTACCTGTATAATCTCGCAATCAGTTTGACAAGCCTAAACTATTGTGGAAAAGCCACCAGCATGCAAAAAAGTGACACTCAGTACAGTGCATCATACAAGCTTCATAGAATGTCAATGTCTTTCATAAATCAACTTTTGAATTGTCATAGATGCATTATTGTTACTGCATATCTTGATGGATATTGAAGATTGCAACTGTGCTGTTGTTTAGAATTTGACAGGTGGATCACGAGGTGGTAAACATATAACGGATGTGACTAACGCTAGTCGCACTATGCTGATGAATATTCACACGTTGCAGTGGGATGACTGTCTTTGTCAGTGAGTAGAGAGTAGTAGAGATATATTCGTCACATTTTGCTGTGTTAGTCTAATTATAAGAGTCTATATACTTACTCCAGTATATTTCATATTGATATATTGCTTCAAAGCATGCTTTTTACTATTAGTTATCTAGTTTCCTTGTTTTTATCTTTTGGTTTTAGCCTTGACATTTAATACATCTTAAGGCATAAAAATAATACTAACAACAGCAACACAAATACTACTAATAATAATATTATAACACTAAAGGACTAAAACCAAGCTATAAATATGAACACAGTAGCAGTCAGTCAAACTCACTCTATGATTTGAGTCTTAGAGTCCACTGGGAAATCAACATCTGCTTAAAGACTCCATGAATGTTTTGCATCATGCATATTCATCTTTTGATGGCACCTGGGCAGCTTGTGGTACATCTGAAATAACAGCGAGCCAAACAAGCTCACGTCTGTTTGTTGACCAAAATTTTGTTCGATGTCATTTGGTTGTGTTTTTGTAGATTTTTTAACATTCCAAAGCATATTTTACCAAAGATCTGTACATCGTCAGAGATCTATGGACACCTGAGTGACACGGTTCTTGCCGGTGTACCAATCAGTGGTGTAAGTAATAATGTTATTAGTTGTTAGTAGTATTGAACCTAGTAGCAGCTGAACTACTGCTCAATTAACACACTGAGCACTGAGATGTATGTGTGTGTATGCATATACAACTGTACTGCCATGACTTCTAGCGGCAGCTGATGAAACTATTTTGTATCATATGATACGCTTTCTTAAAATAAGGCTGCTGTGCAGTTTTTGTTAGTGAACAGTGACATGACACAGACATGTGGATACATAGCACAGCAGTATATAGTATATCTTCTTGAAAAATGCCCTGTGAGGAGGTTCGATGATCCAGGAAAACTTACAAAATGGCCATTGTAAAAGATGAATCAGTGCATACACAAGAAAATTAAGGTGAAATTTGTTGTTATTGGCTGCTTGGCTGGCATACATGGTATCACCTGTGAAAGCTCTGATGAAAGACTTGCCGAGAGAGATTAATGCGTTGAGCATGCAGATATCTTTCTTGTGCATATCTCAAGAAAATAGATACAGAAAGCTGCTGTCAGTTACTGAGATAGCAAAAGCTATTATAGAATTTTATTTTTAAAAATATAAACTTGTGTGATAAATTGTATCGTTAATAACCGAATATAATGAAACTGTTTTGAAAACACCATTAAATCATAATCAGCCAGTTGAAATTGTCGTGATTGTTTACCATGAAAGTGTTCAGTTTTCGGCATCAGCTGGAGACTGTGCTCATGTGAATGTTAACACAGATACTTGGTGATCAGCAGGCAGCGTTGGTCGGTCAAGGATGTTTGAAACGTGGCCAGGCTAAAAACACGTTGGTATCATTTGTAATTTGAATGCATCTGTTTTGTTGCAGTCATCATATTTGCATTCCTCGCGTGTGATACTCACCTGAGTGTCATTCATTTCTTTTTGTTTTCCTCAAATGCTCTCAAAGTTTTGTAAACTATGTTGCGTTCTAGTAACATTTGTTAATGGCGATGCGGACAATAATAATAGTAATGATAATACTGATTTCCGTTTGGTTCTTTGATACATACTTGGTTGCAGTGGAAGATCTTTTTCCACGTGTGTTTTCCTTGGTGTGATTGGACGCAAGCTGGAGTAACTCTGAATAAGAAGACTGGTTAAAGTAGAGATTGTGAGATTATGTACTAGGAGTGCTGACGATGATGATGATGATGAGTGGATTTGTAGATCGCGTCATAAATTGTCCTCAGATGCACTATCAGTCAGAAATGGACCTTCAGATGTCAAGCAAACGTTGAGAGAGTTGCAGATCACAGGGCAGTAGGTAAACTGTTCCAGATGACTGTACCTGCGACAGCGAGACTCATCATCCCTTTGCGGCATTGTGCAGCCTGATCCCAAATTAGTTTCGACATTCTTGTTGTTATTTCTGATATCAGTTGCATTTTCCCATATCAGTTTTTAGCTCATAAAACATGTTTTGATGTTATTGTAGTTATGGTACAGGTTGCTTTCTGCTCTATAACACTGGTACAGAGGTTGGTGACTGCAGATATTTTACTGACTTAAATACTATTGCGTTAATTGTACAAACAGAAAATCGGTAGTTGTCCTGTGGGATATGTGATTTTCTTTGGTTGGGAGCAATGTATCGAGTTTTATTTAGTGCTGTTGGTTGGCATCCCGAGCCTTAAAAACCAGTGTCAGTTATCTCCAAAAAGTTCTGTTCTGGAACAAGTGTATGAGAAAAACCAAGAGGAACTGAGTCATTCAGGTTGAGGTGGATAATGGCTATTCAAACAGAAGTGGTCGGGGTAGTAATATGGTCAGTTTTGGTCACTTCAATCCAGAGTAGATTCAGGACTGGGTAATGTTTTTCTGTCAGAATCCCGACTGATTAACGAGACTCTCGTAGATAGCAGACTTCGCCCCAAGTACACAATTTACAATGAGTACTTGATGGATTTTATCGTCAAGAAAAATTCGCTTGGAATCTCGGCTGTTATACTTGTCGTATTCTGTTAAATACACATGACATGCCGTAGAGCCATTATGTGAAAATATGATGTCATCCTTAAAACCGGAAGTACATAACATATGGCAATGCCACCAGAGGAGGACAAAGCCAGGGCCATAGGCAACATGCGTAAAAAATTTGGTGAAGTTTGGCCGTGTGGTTTTTGTGTTATGCAAGTGGACAGGCAGACATATTCATTGCAATATTTGCACCCCTCCTGGGTTGAAGTTATAATTCATCTGAAGAATATACTGTTACTGCTGACTCAGATTACCATTGCTATATGATTGAGGCTGTGTAAGCAGCATCCTGTCATGTCGTTTGACTCGTTTCACTGCTACATGACTGACAACTCATGTGGATGTAGTTTGTACAAAATGCAATGTTGTGCTATGTTGTTTGAGGATGCCAGTGAAAGCATTTATGGCAGCAGAGCTGAATATGAGGCATTGACAGTCACTAGGGGCTGGGAGGTGATGTGCCATGCATGCCATGTTTAAAAAGGTTTATTTAAACAGAAGAAAAGCTCAGACTATGCACGAGAACACTAAATTGTTGAAAGTTGCAGTATTTGCTTCCTATCAGCCAATCAGCAGTTTCAATGCACTGACCTCACTTGACTTGTGATCTGAATATATTCTTTGTTTATCCACCACTGGACCATGCTGCCTTCACACCAGATATCCTAATATCAGTACTGTACCAGTGAGTCACTACGATGTGAATGAATTAGGCTGTGTCGTCAGAACATGGACTTCTAACAACGGTTGCATATCAGCTGGGAAGCCGTCTGCCTGCTTGCTATGCACTGGAGGTATGTTCCAGCAGAATTCATTGTTGCTTTTGAGTGGACGAACTGAAACTGAAAATTTGTGCTGCATTAATTGTGCAGAATTTACAAGTGGTGAAAAAGTGGAAGATTGTGATTTTGCACTCTGTATTCATCAGAGTAGTCTTGTATAGTTTCACTCTTTCATTATTGGCATCATTGAGGTTGATTTTTGTTTGTGTGTTTGTGTGTATAAGCTGTGGGAATGTAACACTCTTAGTTAAGTTAGTGAACAATTCGTTTCTGCATCTGCACATAGTTTGGTGACGTGGTTGTGTGTAAGAAAATCTGATGTTGTATTTGTCGACTGTAAGGGTTCAGTAGCAATAGCTGGTGCAGCAGTCGCATGGCTCCGAGATAACATTGGCATCATTCAGTCACTATCTGACATCGGTTTGTACAGTTGTTTACTTTTAATTTTTATGTAATGATGCATGCTGATTTGCTTCTACTCATTTAGGCATCTGCTGCAGTGTAAATATTACAAATTATTTGAGGATTAACAGACTATTAATGAACTTTGCACTGGTTACTGTTTTGTGTCATGTCATTAGTATAGTAAATGACTCAGAACTTAATTTTTTGATTTTGAAAGTGGTGCGCTGCTCTGTCGTACGGTATATTTCATTGAGTAATTACAGGAAATGTCACACATTATTAGTGTTGTTTTTTTCAGTTGTCTAATGGCATGTTAATGTAATGGAATTGTATGTTACACGTATTGAATGTTTAATCTCAGCCTTCTAGGTAACACATTAATGTTGTCAGAATGTTTACTTCACTCATTGTAATTATTGTTACACACTAGGCATTAAAGCATCAAGCAAAGTGGCGTTTCTAGTATGCAAAAAGTGGTGTGCCACGTCGGGGCCAACGAAAAAGTGAGGGGCAAGACTTGAGATTTATTTAAGGAGCATTTTTTGACTTTCTATTACCATAGCCTATAAGTTTACAGGAGTGACAGAACATTCACAAAACAATGTTCACAGTGATCTTATTAAGTTATTCTGCAGCATTTGGCCTATGCATCAAAGTTCGAACATGAAAAGTGGGCGGCCAGCCTAAATTCTGGGGGGCCAATGCCATAGCAATGCCACTGATCAAGCACTGCAGAACACTGATGCGGTATACACCTCTACCACGTTCTACCACACTCTAATGCAGTGTTGTGAAACACATGGCAGCTATTTGATGGTATCAAAATTTTGATATTGACTGTGTATGGGGAAAGATAGTTGGAAGTTGTAACTGGCATATAACAAACAGAACATTAGTGACAAAAATAACTAAAAATCAGTTGGCATGAGAAACGCAGAATTCAAATGTAACGACTCCGTAAAGAATAGCATTTACTGGTAGTTAATTGTTTGTAGTTTTTTTATCTTTCTATAGTTGATCCAGGTTGGACTGTGTCAGCGAAAGTGAACCTGTGTAATTTGTTCGATTGTTAGTATGTAGTTTTATGCACGTTGATAGCCAGTGTTGATGTGCATGTAGAAGTGCTGTGCGATGTGCTTGTGTTGTACAGAGCCGTTAGCTGCTGGTGTAGAAGACACAGGAGGTTGCTACTTTGTGCCTGCATTCTGCGGCCTTTTTTGTCCGTACTGGCAGTCAACTGCACGTGGGTATGCTGTCAGAAATTGGATTTTCTGTTCTTTTGTAGAATAGTTGCATTATTGTATATCGACAGTATGATATTTTGAATATTATGGGATTATTTAATTGATGAATCTGGATTCAGTTTCATGGTGAAACCGGTTTTAGATTCACTCGGCAAATCATTGGCCTAGATCAGTGGGTGTGGTCTAGTTTAGCATTTTCGTAAGTGAAACAGGATTCACTCGGGTTTCACCGAATCTGAATCCAGTTTTGTATTCCCAAATTGAATGGACGTTTTTATTGTATTCGGTATATTCGGTAATCGGTTTGACTATGAATCAAGATTTGGCACCGTGTTGGTGTTGGTGCTTCTAGCACAAACTGCTCTGCTTAACGTGAAGGGGACATCAAACTCCCTTGCAAACTGTTGGCTACTAGTGCTACTGCTACTAGTACAAGAGTAACTACTATAACCACGACTGTTTCTCATACGACTACTGGCAGTTGTTTTAGTGTGCCATGTTTGTACTCTATCTGCACCATGCACTTCTTTTGTTGGTGATTCACAATGGTCAACTGGTCACCATCATTGTGGTGTGAAGATTAAAAACTGGATGCTGTCTAAGCTTGGCCATAACTGAGATTTGATTTTGGAAAGGTATTGTAGTATGTCAAACGTGTTTGAACTTTTGTGCTTTTTTGTCGGCAGGACGATCTGTGGTCTAACACAGTTCACAAACAAAGCACATATCGCCAGAGCGTGCTTAGAAGCCGTCTGTTTTCAAAACAGAGAGGTTTGTATGTGTACATGTGCAGTTACTGATCGTCTCTACTGATGCGAGTTTTTCATGCTGTGATCTGGGCTTAAAGTGGTTTCAAAAAGGATCTGGATTTCTCCCTTCCCTTCCACTTCCCCCTTTTGCTCTCCCCTTACTTCCATCCGTTCTTCCTCTCCTGTTACCCCTTCTTTGCTCTGTCCCCTTACCCCATCCCTTCTTTCTCTCCCCTTCCTCCCTCCCTTAGAAGTATGTCCCTTAAATCCAGCTAGGGAGTGAGGGGGGAGCACTGTAAGCTTCCCCAGTGTGTCCGGGCAGAGCCCGGCCGCCAAATGCTTTCTGGTACATTTCAGCCTATGTGGATGCATTTTGGCAAGCATTTTCAAGCAACTTGACATTAGTAAAATTACAATTACTTCCCTCTCCCCAGAAATTTTTCACATCTGAGAAGTATAGCATGCCTCACAGGCCAGAAATTTGAGGAGACACAAGCTTAAATGCAGCCTAGGCTAGCTGTAAACCAGAGACTGAGCGACCCAGTAGAGACCCAGCAGATCAAAGGAGTGCCGCGTCTGCAACCCAGTACAATTCGGCACACTTAAGCCCTGTACGATGGTATACAAGCTGACAGTTGTAATGAAAATAGTTTTAAGTTATGCCTTAGATTAGAAATATTATTATAATAAAGGTCATATACAAGGTGCAGCAGAAATGTATCCATCTAAAGATTTTTTGTCATTTTCTTAGCAATGGCTTGACATTTCATTATGAAATTGTTCAGATATATTAACACATCATACATTGCTGTATCAGTTGTTTCTAAATATCTTAAACTGCACAAATTTATGAACACTGCCGCATGGCTTCTTTATGAATTTTTTTGGCATTTCAAAAATCAAAAATATACCAGTAAACATAGCATAAAGTAACTTTTTTTAAATGACATCATTGCCAAAGATTAGTGACCTTCAAATTTGCTACAATTAAACCTCCTGGAATACCATTGAGCAGTGTTAGACGCATACCACAACTCGCAAGTGGCAGCCAAAACCGAAAACAGTTGTCAAACTTGCAGAATGTTATAGTCAGTCTGGGACAGTCTGCTTCAGGAACAAATCGACAGTGATATGAAGGTATTTGTGGACACTTCTTGTGACTGCAGTAATGTGAATATGAATTTGTAACATTTTTTTTATGTCATTTGCATAATGTAATTACACTGCATTACAGTACATATTATGAGTAGATATGCTGCGGTATTTATAAATTTAAGCCAGTTTAAGATGTTTAGATGCATTAATAAGTCTAGAAAATTTCCATATAATGTGTTAAGCCATTGCTGAGAAAATGCCAAAAGTCTATAGGAGTATACTTTTGCCACACCCTGTATAAAACACCACATGACATCAGGTGTCATGCTGTGTGTTTTTTAGTGCTGATTGTTAGGTGACAGGAATGAAATCACACCTGTAAAATGCTGCTGCTCAGTTCCCAAACATTCGTTATTGGGCTGTCTAGCCTACCCTGGACTGGAGTAAATAGGCCAGTGAAATAATAAGAAAACACCGTGCAGTACTGTGGATTGTGCTGAGTCTGTAGTTTTCGCTAGAAAGCTGTGCTATTGGCTTCATGTGGTATTTCATTGGCCTGACACCCAGCTGCACTCAAGATAACTCAGCAACTTGGCTTATGTAATTTAATACAAGTCACATTTTCCTTGGTTCGAGTGTTGTTTCTGAAGAAAAAGTATGAGCAGTGTTTGTTTAAATTCTGTTGAAGGTAATTGATGCCATGAACCAGGACAGTGGCATGACATTGACGTCGCTGAAAGTTGATGGCGGAATGACTAACAATAATTTACTGATGCAGCTGCAAGCCGATTTGATTGGAATTGATGTCGGTATGTATGTACATTTTGTCGATTCTGCTATTTCTAATTGACTCTATAGCTCGAGTATGGCATCTGAGATTAGTTTGTCCCATTTCAAGTGATGTCGCTGCTTTGCTCAGTTGACCACATTTTGTTAATGTGAACTGAGCCACTGATGTGACCAGTTTCTGCATAACAAGATCAGTGTTGTGATACAAGGCCAATTATGAAAGCACGTTATGGAGCAATAACATTAGAGCAGTTTACCAAAAATACCAGATTTAACTAAGCCAGAAGCAGTCTATATCTATGACGTAAAGCCCACATGCCACATGTCACATGACATATATCTGTGGACCAGACTAATTTGTGATTTCATAGCCATGACATTTCTATCTTCCATAAAACGTACTATGCACTTGCACAAAGTCCTTGATTTTCATGAGTTTTCATGCTTTTTATTTATTTATGCAGGTAATGCATCCCTCTTGGGTCGCTAAATCGAGTACCAGCCTTAATTGGCTGGGGTAAATGCGGGAATGTCACCTCTGCCGGGTGGCAGGTAACACTGTGTGATCCCATATGGCACGTGAGTTCCCGTAGCGGTGAGGCTTGTTGCGAACTGCTATATCCGGTTACTTTACTTTACTGGGACTCTTATCATGACGTTGCTGTACAGACTTCTGTTGTTTGCTGTGTGCCATACATCACTGCATATTAGCTTGATTTCTGACTCTGTGTATTTTTAGTAACTGATAAATGGTGATATGCCCTGGATCTGCAAATTTTTTTGGTGAATTTGTTAAACCAGGCTTCATTTTCATTGAAATTTGGCATATTTAAAAAACCCTTGACATGAGTTGATCTCTATGTACCTACATTGAAGTTATGGTTAAATTTTGACTGACCAGCAAAGCTAATGTGAATAATAATTGGATACTGATGTGTTAGTTCGATCGTCTATGCCGGAGACGTCAGCACTAGGAGCAGCAATAGCAGCTGGTTTAGCCGATGGGATTGCAGTCTGGAATTTAGATTCTACTGTGAACAATGCCGACACTTCTGCTGACGTCTTTACCGCTAGCATTCCCGAATTAAGTAAGAATGATCGTGTCTTTTTTGTATGACGTGTCTAATTTTTATTGTTTACAAACAAACTGGCTGACTTGTCTTTGGAAAGCTTTCTTAGTACTTATTTCACTCAAATGCTGCCATCTTGACAGTTTCGAATGTGTATGTAGAATAGCCGTTACTTTTCATCCACTTTCCTTTGTTATGAGAACTTCGTTATTGACGTTTTATCCAGATTCTTGAGAGACATATGTCGAGTGTATATGACATGTTCGGATCATGATGACAGCAGGCTGACAATTTCGGTTGAGTTCTTGGTCTCGCTGTGTGTATTAGGCAGAAAGAAGCGCTATGCATGGTGGAAGTTAGCTGTGAAGCGATCAATGAACTGGGAATTGACACCTTCCATGGAACATGGTATGCATGGCTCCGGCCCTGGCCAGGATGCACACTGTTAGATTTGTTGTTATCGTAGTTTACAGGCAGGCAGCATTCCAGCATCATAGACATTACGAGGCTCGCTGTTGTCTCAATAGTCTATAGTTTTGCTTTTTATGTTAGCATAATCGATACATTGCAGCATCGTGGTGTCGTAGATGAACCGGCCATGTTAGTAGGAGTGACCACAGTAGGCATCGTGTGAGCTACAGCTGGGCCAAGTACAGATAGCCGCTCATCGTGGGCTTTCTGTTTCATATATCTGCAGATAGATACTAATCTTGAGCTCGATCAGACTTAAAAAGCTATTAACATTTCACTAGCTGAACTGAACTGCATTTCCTTGACCCTGAAGTCCATGTAACTGCTGAACCACTGAAATATGAACATCCAATTTTTTCATCTATCGATTCACAGTTTCACTGGTGTTTGATGTAAAATTTATATTTGTTCATATATGTTATTTTGTTGCTGATTTAAAACTGTTTTCTGTTTAATTCATGTTTTAACATATATCAAATTGCAGTTTTAGTTTGCATTATAATTTAATGACAAATTGTTGTAAATCTACAGTGACATTATACTTGTATGGAGTCATTCGCTAGTTGGCAGCAGCAACTCTATTTATTGCTAAAAATGGAGAATGGATGCATTTTTATTATAATAGAAAGTGAAACGAATAATAGATTCACCGACCCTGTCCAGTTCAGTTCAGTTTATTTACTGCAGTGTGAACGAAGCTTAACAAAACTGTTGAAATGTCGTTTTTTATAATTGTGAGTAGACTGTTATATCCTAACATGTAAGTTTTATGATGTTTGTTCTTGATCATAAAGCAATGATTTTTGTATAAGCTTTTTCAGTATTTAACTTAACATCATTAACAGTTTTACAAAGGACTTTTCACTCGCTTTATAGCTGTTGTTTTATTCATGTACTTTGTTATTTCATTATCTTTTCTGTTATTGTATGTATGTGATGATTTGGCATTTATTGTTACTATAGTGTTACATTCGCTATTTAAAGTTACTGGAGCTTATTTTTATCACTTTCATTTGTTTTGATATCGTGGTGCACTCATGAACTTATGCAGGTTTTACATATGTGCTAGACAGTCCTGTTAGTACACATGTATGGTGTTTGTTGACTTCAACTGACAGATTTATATATTTACATTAACAGTAACTTATGCTTTATCTGCTTTAATAATGTGTACACATGTGCCATGTCCAAAAATGACACACTTCGTATTTAGTGTCAGCTGCACTGAAAAGCAGTTTGTACAAGTTTATAAAGCTGGTTAAGTTTTAGATGCACACATTTTTAGAGGAAATAGCATGTCTTCTTGATTGCTAATAATATTGTCAGGTAAGCCAGAACTGAAATGGTGAAGTAAGAAATTGTCCATGCCATTAGTAGCCACTGATATAGGATACTGTGTGCCATATATTATTGCAATGAACCAGCGATGTAAGTATAAGTGAAAATAGGTTCACTAGCCTATAGAATGTGTTGAAGATTGCAATATGGGTTATTTTTTGACATGGCACAATGTGTAGTAACTGTATGTAATAGTAATAGTATATGTCCATAATATGCATGTGACCATATGCTTTTTATTGTGAATGGTAAAGGACCTTTTGACTTTAATTGTGCAATATTTGTAGCCTTCGATTTTGTAGAGACTTACTGATAAATACATTCCGTACTGTGTTGTGTGACATCTTTTTTTATGGGTGCAGCAGATACAGCATGAACTACATTTATCAAAATATATAGCATGATACCTAATTTTCTCTAAAACTATTAAAACATGCCAGCTGATTGTCTGCATTAGTGAGATGCTGAGTCGTCAGTTTTGTCATTTGGTTGCAGCTGGCGACATTTTGTCCTCAGTTCCGTACGGCTGGTTCATTCTCTTGTCGTTTGGCATCTTTGTTGTGGCCGATATGCTTGCTTCACGAAGATAGCAGCTGGTGCAGTTCATGCTTTGTCGACAGCAGAAAGTGGTCGGAAGCTTCAGAATGACAAAGTCCGCGAGAGTATGAAGTGTGGAGAGAAACTTTGCCGCGATGACTGAGACATCAGTTGTTGCTTCAAGTGCTAAAATACCGAGAGCTTGAGCCTGAGAGCATTGTTTGCTGGACTGATTCAGGAGGTAGATTTGTCATAAAAGTGATCCTAAATGGTGCTGACATACTGCTGAAGAGTACGTTACTGGCATCGTGTTATAATGTTCCCACAAACACTCGTCTGGAGTGCACTCAGACTGATGTCTGTAATTGTTTGGCAAGTAGAATGTGCAAACAGTTATTCAGTTCTCATTCTTCATTTTGGTGAAACCCATTGGTTTTGAATGGCTGATACACAGAACGAGGTAGATTGCTGCAAGCTTTTCACGTGGTCACTGTGATACCGTATTTCACTTAGTTGTTTCTGCATATAAACAGATTACACAGCCGTACTGGGAAAATAGGTTCCACTATACCGCTGTCTCTAACTATGCTAAATGCACTGGCTAATTTCCAGAATTCTTTACTGTAACCTCCACTGTTTATAACAGCATCAACAACAGTATTATTGCTACATATATCACCTCTGTAGCTATTTGTGATCGTAGGGTAGCCATTTGACTGATATTTTTTGCCACTTCTTTTTGGATGAGAAACTTTTGAGGATTTGTTTTTTTACAGGCCCCATGTTCTTCTGTCACTCGATGAACAGCGTCAAAGCACTGAAGGAACAAGGTACTGACCAAACCAATGGTATAATGGTATTTGTTACTGCTAGATCCATATTCCACAAGGAATTACGGACATATTGCCCTTAATTTCTTGCCCCTCGTGGGACCAGCACTCGCGTTATATGGTCCAGTGATGGGCAGTAAACTTAACATGAGTGGTTAACTATTAAACTATAGTAGTTTAATTACTTTAACTCATTAACTAGTGAAACTTATGGTGGACTAGTCTTCCATTAAATTAAAGTCCGTTAATGGAATTAATTCATTAGGTTGATGACATTTTTTCCAGTCACTGAAAAGTGTATAAGTTAGTTTGCCAGTATTTTAGTTTGAGTTTGCACTTTGCATTTATGATGCAAGAAACGTACGTCAAACATATTGTCGACTGTTGATCTGTGTTTGTATGAAATACTTATTGCCAAAAAAGTGTCTAACTTAATGAAATTTTCTTTTTCTGTACATTGTACTTGTGGCCATGATTCGGTTCTCCTCTGATGGTAATGCACGTTATGTATGTTTGTGTATGTACCGGTACTTCAAGTTTTGTGGTCAACGGCGTCGATCTCACAGGATTATTGGGGGGACATAAAGGAAGACTGGGGGTCTGAGGGACGGAAGTCCCCCAGCGGGGTCCGGTGCAGAGCCCCGGTAGAGGGTCTATGGGGGACGAAGTCCCCCAGAAGCTGAAGCTTTTTTGTGAATACACATAATATTTGCATTAAAATACAACAAACAACAGTTGCTGTCACTCTCGCCGACATCCTAAACAACATCACTTCTAAAATATTGGGGGGACATTCCATGGATGTCCCCCCTTCATAAATATTGGGGGGTCATGTCCCCCCTGTTTCATAGGGATCGACGCCCCTGTTTGTGGTTGACGTTTACACATAGGCATAAACGATGCACATAAAGCATGTGATCATTGACTCACTAGGGGCAGTATGGATTTGATACATACAGGGACGAAGTTTGATATCCTCGATTGCCTTTTTAGTAAATAAGTTAAACAATCATTGACTGTTTCATCTTACCAACTATGCAGGGATGAGTTATCTTCAAAGTCATTAATAAGATCCAAAAGATAAGTTCTAGTTCTAATAATTACTTACATTCTCTATACTACTTCAGTGCATTAACAGATGGGCAATGTTCTGTTCTGTTTAACAGCCATCCTCGATCCGAGAGTTAGCCACACCATGAACGTACTTTCTCCATTTATCTGTGTCTTCTGCCATTCTGACTGACTCTTTCACAGTGAGTCTTGTCCACGTCTTGATATTATCCATCCAGGTTGTGCGTGGTCTTCCTTGCTTGCATGCACTTGACATTGTTCCTTGCATTATCTCTTTCTCCAGGCATGGTGTGACCATAGTAATGCTAGCTTCTTTGCTTTGACAGCCTTTAATAGTTCCTTCCTTACTCCAGCTTTGTTGAGGACTCACTCATTTGCTTTCTTACCTGTCCACGAAACAAGTTACAAAGGCGTCAAGAAGTCTTCATTCATTCATGCTTAGTGTCCAGCTTTCACAGCCGTACGTTGCTACAGCCTACAGGCCATACTATCGCTTTCATTAGTCGTATTTTCGTTGAAAACAGTATGACTTTTCCATATTTTCTGCAGTGATGCCCCGATCTCCTGCAGCTGTTTAACTTGGTACGGAATTCAGTGGAACACTCAAGGTACGGGAACGTATTCACCTGCTCCAGTTGTTAGCGCGAGATGTAATATATACATCTCGCGCTTATACTACGATGTCGATCAGTGTCCGTCTGTCTGACGGAAGTGCATTGGCGCATAATAGCTAATTTAGGTTTCAAATTCCGATCCCAATTTACCTCACATTGCGGTCGCGGTGCATGCGGGCGCAAGCACTGAACTATTTATAGTTACATGTAAGTGGGCACGAGGGAAGGTATCATCGCCGGGAAGAGTGGAGGGATCATCACGCGCTATGCTTGGGAAGCTCCTTGGGTACTACCCGTCACACATAATCTAAATGTATTTGCTATTGATATTACTGCTAATTGAGTTTGTGTGTGACAAAATAAATTGATTTGGTCTTGATTTGATACTAGCCACTGCTAGGCCCTCTTGTTCATTTTGAATGAGCGCGCTTGCAATTGGTCTTGTCGGTATTCATCAGCATTTATGAATTAATTATTTAATGTTAACAAAGTTAACTTTTATGTTAGCGATTAAAAAGTTAACTTTTCGAATTCGGAATTTACGAATTTAACCAATAATAATCAGTAATAGTTCGGAAGTGCAGTTTGTAAATGCAATCAAAGCAATACGTGTCCGAAAATATAGTGGCCCGTTACGGTCATGCCGCAGATTTTTTTTCACTCCATGTGCACACGTAAACGTGGTCGACGTGCGCACGTCAACTTTCACGTGCGCATGTAGGCCTATATGTGGTTGACGTGCGTACGTGGAGTGAAAAAAATCTGCGGCATGACCGTAACGGGCCACCGTACGAAAAGGGCGACGTGTACATGTACCACAGTGACATGTACCCTAAACACAGCCAGGTAATAAATATTTTTGGCTGCTTTGTTTACGTTAGTATAAAAGTATTTGTTGTAAGTTATTTAAAGCATGTCGTCGCAGGCTG
>Ga0209782_1000361_pt1 | contig 18889 bp, 16 predicted proteins | sample WorMetmaBAHAMAS1_FD_187390 | JGI IMG/M metagenome (GOLD analysis project Ga0209782, IMG submission 187390) | Marine gutless worms symbiont microbial communities from Max Planck institute for Marine Microbiology, Germany - Inanidrilus... | ecosystem: Host-associated > Annelida > Digestive system...
ATATATATGAGGCCTGGGGAGGGGGCTTGCCCCCTCCCCCAAAAAGTTAATTACGGCCACTATTGATGTACACTGATGTGATAGCTGCAAATGACGTCATGACGTAATTTCATTTAGCGGCCGGCGATCTTCACACAGGCATTGTGGATCAACTTTAACAACAATAGCACCGAAATACTGACGACGAAGCAGTCGTGCTCTATAGTCAAGTATCTACAAGCTACCACCCTATTTAAATACCAAAAGCTATTGCCGGCTACCAAAATTTGCCAAAATCTACCAAATGCTACCGAATACAAACTGCCGTAGTTTTCGGTATTTATCAACACCACAACTAAACACTGTATAAAGAGACACGTACAATGACAGATGCTATAACCACGGGAAAATGTGGATGTGCAAACACTAACATTAACCTTAAACCGTACTATACTAAACCTAAACATCTACCCATATGTATTTTGCATGTGGCCCCAGTAAAACACAGAAAAATTATCTTCACATTAGGCTTATGATCTACTACCGGCATCATGTTTATAAAGCAACTAGAAAATATTGCACAGTAGTCAAACACGTGAAACAGAATTCATTGCCGTAACATTCTTTTAACTTTAAAGTGAGTAAGCGTGGTGTGAACTGTGAAGTATGTTTATTTGTCACGCGGCAAAACTTAAGTTGCCCAGAGCGAAATATTTGACACGTACCGCATACAGAGCTACTAATTGTTCTCTGTTTGTATCAAACACCTGATAATACTGCCGCACAAACTCTTCTCCAAGCAACTGCCATGGAGGTTTGTTGTCCATATCCTGTTGTTGAAATCCTCAATAAACTTGAATAAAACGATTTCTTCCAGATCTTACCAAACTGCCATAGAATCCTAGATAGAATCAAATAACCATAATGACCATAGAATTATTATTGAACTAGGTTGTTGTTGTTATTTTACTTGCCTGATACGTTCAAGAAGCTTCTTATCACGCGGACACACAGTATTTAAGGTGTGGACGAACTATTGTCTTGTAAAGGTTCAGGAAGACATCTGGTGACTTTGTTTGTTATAAATGATCTCTTTATTAGACCTAACATTCTGTTAGCTTTTAAAGAAGCTTGCAATTGATCCAACTTTCAGATCCGTAGACATAATTATTCCCAGGTCTCGCTCTGTATTACAAAATTTGAGCTTCTGACTTCCCATCGATTTTAACACATCATCATCATCAGACACAAGCAGTACTGATGATGATGATGTGTTAAAATCGATGGGAAGTCAGAAGCTCAAATTTTGTGATACAGAGCGAGACCTGGGAATAATTATGTCAACGGATCTGAAAGTTGGATCCCAATGCAATCTAGCTTGTGATGTGATGATTCATCACATCACATGGAGAAGACAGAAGCAGGCCTCCAAAGGCCTCGATCTGTTTCTGAGAAATAGAGTTAAAACTATATTACTTTATAATACATAAAGTAACTACATTACAACAGTGCGGTTTCCGATGCCATGGAGATCTGCTGACACTGCTGTACAGAACATCTTGATTAGACCAAAATCTATCTAATTTACGAATGTCACTTTTCCAAGTAGTCACCGTGTTGGAGTGTCGTACTGCCGGATGATACTTCCTGATTGCTTTTTGAATGATGACGGTTACAGAACTGGAATATCGGATATGTGTTTGTACAGTTGCGGAACAGAGAAAGAAGCTCTGGGACATGTTTTGTTGCGATGCTGTAACAATGATGAAGCAAGAACGTACTGTAATGATTGAGCTGCTAAATAACATTTTGAGGTCTTCAAATAGCAAAGAAAAAATTACAACAAGTCTGTTGTTAGCTCCTTATAGTCACAGTAACAGTAACAGCCGATTTACGTATCAAAGAAGCGTTGTTTGAATTTATTGCCAGTGTTGATAGACGAATATAACATCATCATACATTCCATACAACACCTGTGAGGTAATACCAACAGAGATTATACAAATATGTCTACATGTGGTTTATACTTTGGAATTCACAGTGACGAAATCTCTGCGCGTTCAGGCAGTACAAGACAACAACCACAACAACAACAACAACAACAACAACAACAACAATAACAACAAATAGAAGATAAATATTCTGTAAAGAAAGGCAGGTTTAAATATTCGAAGTAAACAAATAAAAAAAATAAAATAATGTTTTTATAAAGTCTGTGTTATTAAATAAAATCCAGTAAAGGACTTAAAATTATGGACAAAGAAAATACGGTAGGTTACGTACAATTAGAAAGTACTATGTTAGATAGTAGACGTTATATGGCTTTGGGCCTGTGTCTACTTATGTCATCTCTGTTTCACAGTGGTGGCTTCGGTGAATTCAGTGAATATACAAACGTTGTTGTTATTGTTGTTCTTCCATGGCCTTTCACGTGCCAGGTTTCATCACAGTGTTGTCCAGAGGTGTTATCATAGTAAATTCCACTGGGTTAATCTCATGGTGTATTACACGGAAGTTAAAACAATGAATAGTAATGCTGTCATAGTGCTTTTTTAGTATTTGCCAGGAACTCAAATAGAAGATCTTTGATGAACATGTTCTGTGTTTTGCTGACACATTCATATTTTGGAGCCAATAATAAACTATCTGAGATTGCAAGATTTCTTGTGTCCTTTGACATACTGAGGATTTCTGGTAACTGTTCATATATATCTTTCCTGATATCCTGATAGAGGCTACAGTGTAATAGAAAGTGTTCAGCTGTTTCGCATTTATATCCACAATCACAGACAGAAGTGGTAGATGTACCAGACCAGTAACTGTCATTTTTCAAACAAACAAACAAACATACATTGAAATTTCGGGTAGAGTAGGCCTAATTTTACTGGATCTAACTCAAATATGATGGGACAGTGAAAAGTCTTGCAGCGACGGTTCAGTTGGTGGCTACGGTGTAGCCATAGCCATGCGTTACCTACATAGATTGTGATATAAAGAGGAATATACTACGACTGCATGCACAACTGCATGCATCTCAATCGCTGTGCGGTCGTGTGAAATTACTATTTTTAGTCAAGTTAAATTACATTTTACACGATGTATAGTATTTCTGTATTCCTGTGATGTATCAGTTAGTCTGTGTGTGGTTGTGTTTGTATTGACAATAACAGCCTGGTGGTCTGCTGATGACAATTGTCCGCCGACTTCTTTTCAGGTAATTAAAACAGATTTGTCACTGTTTATATAACAGGACTTAGTTGTAAGTTAATTCCATGATCAGATGTGCAACTACAAGCAGAAAATCTGCAGTACCCGATTTTATTTTCTTTTTTTTCATCAATTCAGCAGGTAATTATGGATGCATCTGTTAAGTAACATTTGTGCCAAAAAAACGACAGTACACTTATTTTATGCATGGATCTATTGCCGATTCTGGTCAGATCGGCTGTGAAATCTTATTTAACATTTTGGTCCGTCCAAAAGTTGTCTAAACATGCTTTAACCATGCTGATAGTATTTACATCAACAACAGAATTTGGTAAATTATTTCACATATTAATTAATGAGCAGATTTGAATGAAGTTTTTTTTTTGTTTTTCCCGTCTTAAACGGGCACCACACATTATTGTTGGGCCTGTTTTGGTGTTTGTGATCTCGTCATGCACTCCTGTCCTGCCACTGCTTTAGTCTACAGCAGCAGTTGTTAGGTGTAGCGTGTTGCAAGGTGGAATTTATGTGTCGGCGTGGCAACATTGATTGCTATGTTCTGTTACATTTCTGTAGTTCTGATGTCGGACAAAGGGAACAGGAGAAAGCTCGACTGGAAAAGCTGTATCAGGAAAGTGATCGTCGGCTGGACAACCTGATTCAAGGTCCAGTTTACTTATCACGCATGGCATTAGTGCATCTGTTAAGCACGTGCAGTTGCTGGCTTTGTCTGAACTTCATTTTTGTTGTGAGTTGATAATATGATTGTTTTGTGTTCAGATCATTTGTCTGACGTGATGATGATCAGTCAGGCGTTCACAACTATATCATCTCGCATTACAGGTACCGCACATAATATGAAATTTTTAATTTATGATGACAATAATTTTAGATTTATTGTTTAGCACTGTGTATCTGTGTATTCATTTATAGGACCACTAGCTGGATACCCGCTGTAGTCCGTAGCTTACAAACCCGTGTGTTAGTTCGCGGGCATTCAGCTTAATACCCGCTTTGTGGATATTCAGCTATTTCACTTCATTGTTTGTTCGCTGATAGCGTGTGAACGTCTTAGTCTGGGTCACTGTGACGTCACCCTCAGTGACGTCACGCGTTGCCCAGTCACCTAGCGTGACATTGTGTCATCACTGTGATGTGACCCATTCCGTTTCGTATGGGCATTGTGTCATTTATATAAAAAGATGTAGCTCCACGTAGCTCGCTAACATGATTGGCTGCAACGGTGTGCTAATGCTAAAAGTGTATTTGTGGTATTGTTGTGTCATGTTACGATTGTGAAAGACGAGCGTGTGTGTATGTGTGTGTGTGTGAACTGAAGCATCTCAGGAACGCATACAAGCCGTCAAAGACAGCTTGCAGTCATGCAAGAACCTGCTGCACTGCAAGCGCGACGAGCTTCGTCGGTTGTGGATCGAAGGTGTTGAGATGAAGACCGTCTACGCGTCGCTGGATGCCGTGGAGCAAGTGAAGGACGTCGCCGAGCAGATCCCAGGTCTCATTGTCAGTCGCAAGTATCTGACGGCGACCGAACTTGTCATCTCGTCGCTAGCCGTGCTCGATACAGAGTTGTCTGATGTCGACGCACTCCAGCAGGTATACAACGTTGTTTTCACTTTCTGCCAAGTGTTGCATGGCATTATCTGACTAAGTAAAGTTAAGTGATTGAGAGTAGTGGAGTATAACAGTTTGCAGCCATCCTCACTGCCGCGGTAACTCTCATGCCATATGTGATTACACACTGTTATCTACCATCCGGTGGGAGCCTTTGAGCCCAGTGAATTGATGGTGAGATGCAAGTCTGAGTAGACTTAGTTGGCTGGTTACATACCAAGGTTGTATACCCACATGAAAACAGTTACCAATCCCAGTACTAATTGGGCTCAGTGTAGGATAATTTAGTTGATACGACAAACAACATTAGCACTACACTAAACTGCCAAACTTTTATTGCATATTTTGTTAATATGTGGAGTTCTTTAAATTGTAAGTTAAGCAGAAGTACTGTTGAGCACCAGTTGATAATGGCGGTGAGACGGTTACTGCAACGACTGTTGTCGTAAATGACCGTCAGCATGTTGAGTCATGGAGCGCTGTGTGAGTGCTAACTGGACGTCACTGCATGATGTTTTTACTGCGTGTTGTAATAACGAGGATGATTGATTGTGAACCGTACCTGCCTCCGAGGCCTAACGCTGTTGCTGAGCCACAGTGCAGTGAGCCTGGCTGGCTAGCTCGGTGGCGTGGGTGTGACTCCCGCTGCTGCCGGCATGTCGAGTCAGGTTTCTGCATGCTATGAGAATAAATTCTCAGGCAGGTACAGATTGTTCCTCTGTGTCCTCTATCAAATGTGACAGGCCATCACACCAAGATTGGGTGCGTCTGGTTGTAGTGAGAGCCGCCAGTGCGGATAACAGATGGCAGGGGCCAGCGGTCCTATAGGAGGGCCACACTTTGACACCCTGCCGGAGAAACCAGCCAGATAAGCTTGGCTCTATAAATATACAGTACAAGCCCCAGGGTTAGAGGGGAAGTGACTGGGCCAAGCCTAGGCCTCAGCGCTGGTGGTGGCTGAAGGCACGTCGAAAGACTGCCAATAGTCTACCGCCACCCCCGATAGAATGAACGAACGATTGTGAACCGTGTGAACGCAGGTGCGCGTGCAGCTGAGTGCTACCAAGTTTGAGTTGTACGAGCGACTTATGGACGAGTTGAACACACAGATCTACCTGCGTACGTCGACTGCCGTCCTCAACGGCTTCCAGAAGAATGGCAGCAATGTCGGTGTTGGCGGGGGTACCTTGCCACGGCCCAGTAGCTACGACTCACCGTCGTCTTATCTGCGTCAGCCGGTGACGAGGTCACCTGACTCGGAGTCCGGCCAGGTGTCGTCTGAGATGTCGGCACTTCGACGTCTGATGGACGTCGATGTTGGAGCTCTGTTGACCAGTCGGCCGTCGACTGGCAGCGCCGGCGCCGGCTTGACAGAGCCTGACTCTGACCCGGTTCTTTTCACAAGCGTTCTCGTTGAGTCGCTGTCTAACTTACATCGTCTGCCGGACGCCGTTGAGACGCTGAAGTCTCGTATTAGACCGGGCGTGAGCAGCTTCGTCCAACGAGCGACGCAGCACGTCGCCGACGGAGCATGTATCGACGACACGGCGATGTTGGCGCCGCCGGCTCAGCCGCAGCTGCTGCTGGAGCTACTGGAGCTGGTCTTCAGACATTCCCGAGTAGTCGCTCAGGCACACGCTGTCATCATTGCGCACATGACCCGCGTCAAGGTCTGTCTCCGCAGCATACTAAACATTACTGTGTGTGTGTATCATATAAGAGACACTGCACACACTCACACACAGAGTCATTCATTTGGTGGCCATTTTCAGATGCACAGGATTGACTGTAAGTGAACCGGCGACTATGGTTAACTTTCTGCCTCTTGATGAGTCTTGACTTTCATTGTCCGTCGCTGAAGTGAAACTTTGGTGATAGCTGGCACATAATTTTTGATATTATTTCCGTATAAAGCACTGAAGAGAACTGAAAACACTGGTGACCCCGACTGCTGGCGTCGTCCATTCTTGGTCCATTGGTGAGTCGTGAAGGAATGATAGTTGAGCTGCTGTATTATTGGTACACTGTCCTGCTTAACAACATAGATAGTCAGCACTTTGACAGTGCTAGGCTGGTTTACCAGCTTGTTTGATATGTCTGCTCCAACAAACTCAATGGTGATATCTTTAGGCAATGTTTGGAGTGTCCACTGGCTTGTCACAAACAATGATATGATGATGATGACAATGTACAGCTGGAAGTGATAGAGATAGATGTGCCATCCCCGCATGGTACAATTTGTCACTCAGAATGTGATGCTATAATTATTATGGTGATGATATGTTGTGTTATGCTGTGTTTGGTAAAAGAACTGACCCCTGCGTATTATGCGACAAAATAGCTATATTTGATTTAGACATCATTTCGACTGAAAAATAACATAGAATATCATACTAGTGTTCTTGATGTTGAGTGTTGTTTAAGTTTTGATTTTATGTTGGCAATTATTTTCAGGGGGTGGTAGGGTTTCTCACAGGTAAACTGTGTATACCTGTATGAGTCTTACGATATAGTAATGTTATGTTTGCACCAAAAGCAATATCAACTAGTAGCGATCACATTTTCTGTAGCAAAAATCGTAGTTATTGTAAGATAAATTGCTAGCTAAAGTGGCCAAGTCAGCCAATAGCCATGCTACACAGTGCACACACATGGGTATTGTTATTCATGTAGTTCAGTGTTAAGATGATGCCTTGTCCATAACCATATTTTTTTCAGTTTTGACACCCATTTTAAAAACGAATGATGCTGCTTTATGACAGAAGCAAAAGAGTGTGAACTGAGAACAGCTTGCCTAGATAGAGTGAGTCATTATGCAGCCGTCCTGCGATGTGCTAGTCAAACACAGGACAGACAGCGTGACCTCTCAGGTGTAACTCAATGACATGCCGTCACTTGGCATCCTTATGTCTGTGAAACTCTGTCAGCTGTCGGTCGGTGGGTGGGTGGGTGCATGGATGCTAGTAGCAGTGTATTGAATTGACAGAACACGTCAGCGTCATTCGGTGATTTCAGTCTGTACGACTCGGTAGAAGTATGGAACGAGATACAGACTGTGGTGAGTACAATGACAGTTATTGTCAGTCAGCTGCTGCAGTAGTGACTGCAGACCAATCACAGCATCGCATGAAGCATAGTTCTGTGATGTGTCTCACAACTAGTCTGTTAAGTATGTGTTTCAGCACAACACTGCACCATGTTGCCACGTGTATTGTCTTGTGTATTTACATGCCAGAGGTCATGAGAGACGTGTAGACAACCAAATCTGGTGTTAGTTCTTAAATGTTTATTTTGTGTTTTACTTTTTTGTCTTTTTCTGATAAATGTTTGCATTTGACGTATTAGTTTTAGTTTCTTCCGTACTAGCCGAGAGATTGGCTGGGAAGAGCGTTTCCTAAATGACCTATTTTGTATCGAGATGGACTTAACACCTTAACTCAGTCTATCAATCAATCAGTGAATACATCAACACACGACTCCTAAAACAGTGCTGAGTACCATCTTGCTATTAGTGTGGTAGCACAGTTGTGAATTGTGGATTTAGCCTAAAGACTTGATGCATTGAGATAATACTCTGCAGTGAACATTGTGATGTTGTTATTATTATTATTATAATTATTAAGTACATTTATATAGCGCAAAATCGCGTAATGCAGCTAATGTTGTTGCTGTTGTTGAAGAGTCATTACTGCAGTTGTGGTCTTTCCTGCCAGGTTCGCCACTTTGCCAGACATCAGGGACGGTGTCTACAATGCCTGGAAATACTGGAAATCTCCCCTGGAATTTTGTTGATGCTCCTGGAAAAATTTATAACTGGCAGTGTAATTTTTGTACACTCGGGCATCCAGTAATTGTCATCTAAAACTGAAAACGTGAGAAGTGCTTGGGTAGATAGGATCACTATGATCTCGGGTTAGCAACCCTGCCCAGTAATTGTCAGCTCATCATCACATGCTGATTCAAAATTCACACTTGTATATGCATTGATAGTGTGGCTTGGCATTTCATTGTACGTATAATTGTAATACCAAGGAGGCTCGATCATTGTAAAAAATCTACTGGTAATTTGTTAAATGTGTCCTGGAAGTCTACTGGAGATTTGTTAGGCTGGATTTATAGACATCCTGAACATGTTTAGCAACTTTAGCGTCATTTCTTCACTACAGTCATCAGCTCATTGAATGCTTAGTTGATGTGTGTGTGTGTAGTTAGTAATATGAATACATTAGATACCAGCCATGATTATTCTAAATATTTAAAATATGCTTAAATGATAGAATTGTGTAGACTATCAGTTGGTGAAAATTTTAGTATGAAGTGAAATATTGTGCTGGGAGATGAGTTTATGTAAATTGTTCAAGTTCAAGTGTTGTAATAATAATAATGGCAGCCAAATAGTCATGTGAATCAAGTTGTCGGTATCAGTTTCTTGATATTGACTGCAGGTTTTTAGGAGGATTTCTCAAACAGCTAGAGATGAATTGTTATGAGATTGTAGATGAGGCAGAGCTTGGGACACGAGGCAGATAACTAGTTGTTGAGATGATGACCGTCTGAATCCAGCTAAAAGCATTTTTGTTTTTGGCTTCTGGGCAGTGCCCATCATTCACTCGGTGTACACTCTAATGAGAGCCGTCCAGCTGTTGAGTTGTGGTTGATGGTCTGTTGTAGTTGCAAGGCTTGCTGTCGGACTATCTTGACATTCACAACACTGCTTCACGTCTTCAGCACATTCAGCCAGTTGCTCTCGATGACGACAATGTCGATATAGCATCCTACTTCTCCCGCAAGAGACCAGCAAAGCCTAAGAGGGTGCCTGTCTGTCTGTCTGCCTGTCTGTTTTTTTTGTTGTCAGTTTGTCTGTAAATGCAGTTCAGAATTTTTTGATTTTGGCACTATATAAATCATTCACTTGCTTCCTTAACTTCCCTAATACTTCCTTGTTTTTTTTACTTATATACTTCATTGTCTGTTTCTTTGATAATAAGCATTCTTCATTTCCAGGCTGCAGGCCGTAACCGGTGACAAAAGCTGGTTTTAGTTTTTGTTTTATTTTGTGTTATAGTATGTTTATGTTTGTAATGAATGTTTGCTTGCGTTATGTTAGATTTTGTTTCTCAGTACCAACCAAGAGATTGGCTGGCAATAGCATCTCCAAAATGACGTATTTTCTTGTGTCAAGTGGGATGTTAAACCTTGAGCCAGCCAGTCAGTCAGTCAGCAGTTTAAAATGTCGGCTATTTGCAGCACTGGTAAAGAGTTGCATTCACAACACACACACACACACACACCAGTTTAGCAGCCAGTTCAGAGGTAAACATGGGTTGATCAGTACATTGAGAGGTTTGATTGTGTGGCCATTATTCCCTCTGTAACCGATGTATTGAAATTATCCACCAGATGGCTGCTGAGTATGGAGACGCATCACCTCCTTGGTTGGCTGTTTGGTGCTCATGCCCAGTCCAGTAACACAGTGTCAAAGCTGTGATAATATACACGGGAAGAAGAGACCACGGCGTGTATTTACGTGGAGTTGTGACGTGTAGTTACTTTTGTGTGTATTCAGTATTCGTTGTTCCGGTTTGATGCCTCGTCACATGCGCTGTCAATCAGCTCCTACCTTCGTGAACAGAGACTCGAACTTGCCGCCCCGGTCACTGTCAACTCTTTTATTATTGTTTTTTTTCTGTTGTAGTTAGAAGTAACAAAGTGTAAGTAAAGCAGATTGCAACAGTATTGGCCGCGACAGCCAATGTCACTGAAGTTTCTGTTCATTCAGTTGTAGTTGCCAGTTGGCGCCATTATGTATCTCATCTATAAGGCCCTGAACGGTTTCTTTTGCCCACATCAAGGTTCACTAGCTTGACCAACACACAGACAGACCATGCTATCATCTGTGCACCAAGTCCTTGCAATGTGGGGGGGCTAAGAAAGATGATCAGAACGTTGTCGTTAACAGTTGAGCTGAGTAAGAAGCTATTGTACCGTGAATTTGTGACTCTGTGTTTCAGCAGGATGCGTCCAGTGAGTTGGCGAACCAGGACGTTCGCGTCATGACGCACAAGTTTCTCTATGTCTGTCGACGTTCGCCGTCCAACATCACTAGTAAGTAACAAAGCAACTACGTCGTGTTTCTAGCACGGTTGTTGATCATCCGTCGTATATCTGACGGCTTGGTTTGTCAACTGTTGTGACGTACTGAGACACTTTGCGGTAGTGCATTACCTGCGACTGTCGTGTGTGCATCTGAGACGGAATTGAACATAGATCTGTCACCTTCTCTGCATTCATAGAGCTGTACAAATTTTATTATTATACTGAAATATATGTCGACAGTTTAAAGAACTTTTGTTGTGTCATCCAGTTTCCTTGAAGCCTTGTGGATGGATATCTGGTACATTGCTTCATTTCATTTATGCATCTAACTATAGCTAAAATTTTGGCAATCATACGAGGCGTCACCATTCTATAGAGACTAATAATTTATTTTTTTCTGTTAACAAGAGATGTGAACATTGACATGGTATAAGTTTGTACATGTTTGTCTCTGCATGTATTTCGTGTGTATTATTTGTAGCCATCTACAATTCGCTGCAGAAGTATCTCTTAGACATCGCTGCTACAACCAATGTCCAACCGAGGTCTCACTTTCTATGTATTGTTCACAACTCAGAGTCTGCAAACAAGCTCACCTCTATGCGCTATTTTCTGGCATTGCTGTGCGATTTTTAATGCAGAATTCTCGGCAGTATGCTGAATATTTCTTGCATTTCCAGTAAATTGTGGTTTTGTAACATTTCTAATTTTACGTTCATTTATTATGTTATCGTTGTGTTTTTTTTCACAACAAAAATTGGAAATTGCTGCGACTTATTTATGTGCTATGCAAAAGGGAATACACACTTGCGCTTCCAGTTTGTTGAAGGTTGAGCGGCTATGACGTAGAAATAATAAGTTATCTCAACACAGTGAGTACTGTATAGCTGTGGTGAATCACGGAGATAAGTGAAGTAAGTATTTATTTGAAATTTGCGGTCATAAGACCGTATAGCAATAGCGTTGTGTTGGCGGTTGCTGACTGACCAGCTGCAGTGTGTTGTGATGGTTGAATGTGTCAGTTCGTTGCTGCTGCACGGCTTCATCAAAGACTTCATTCGCAGCGTCTACCTCGGTCAAGTCATCTATAACATTGAAGCCAACATCTCGCAGGCGAATAAGAGTCAGTATTGCACTGACATTTTAACTGACATCTTCGGATGATGTGCTAAGATTAGTTTTGAAAATTGACTTATGAAGATCTTGGGAAAGTCATCTTTGACAATCTGATGTTCTGAATTTACAGTAAACTTAAGAAAAACTTTTTATGAAAATCTTATGATTGTCTTAATTTTTGCAGACTGTGTCCCAGATCTTTACCGTAGAAATTTAGTCGCCGTAACCATAAACCACAGTCAGTATGTTATGTGCTCGTAGTTGAGTAACTGTGTATTTTTAACTTTTACATTATGTTAGGCTTCACTCCAGATGACTGTGAAATGTATAAATTTATCTTTCTGCGACGAAAGCTGTGCATTGTAGAGTAGAGTGTCTTTCAGTAAAATGTTGTGTCCTGGTGATAAAATGGTGAGCGCGTAATAGTCGGCAGCAGCTGAAGACAGTACTGTTCACGACATCCTTCTGTGAGGATGCTAATTGCTGTACCGCATCGCTGTCATCACGTGACTGTTTAGTGTTTATCATCTGTTAGGTGCCCCTGCAACGTTTTTGTGACAATGCCACCCTAAATATTATCGTTATTAATAATAATAATAATAATAGTCATAGTTCAGCTTAGTCACGAGTTAGAATCCCGGTCGTGCCGCTGCCATGTCGTGAATTTGGTAGCAGTCACAGGGCAGTGATGCCCCGTGACTGGGAAGGTAACCGTAGGTCTGGCATCACACTGGCCGTGTGTCACAGACTGGAGTAGTTTATCCATCTGCGGGTTGAAGGCTTATGAGAGAGAGAGACGAGCACGCTCCTCATGGGGTATGATACTCTGTTTTCAGCAGAACACAGACAGCCATTGACGAGGTACCGAGTTATGTTGACCGATGTTATTTCAGCTGCTGCTGCTGCTGCTGATGTGACAGGTTATGAAAGCCGGCGAAGTCTGATAGAACTTCATACACAGAGAGAGCTGTCAGTGAGCAAGCCATTGCTGCGGGTACAACGCTCGCTACATTCAGTCTCTGTTGGTGTGCACTGTAATGTAGTGTACTGCCGCGCTGTGTATGTTGTGCAATAGATCACTCAGAAATTACACGTCGATTTTCCTGACGTTCAGTGGGTCGGCCTCTAGACTGAGAACACTTCCTTTAGTTTTCAATTCAATCTGTTGTTAGATTTTTAAAGATAAAAATGATCAAATGACGGCACATAGCATTGGTAGAGAGCAGTTTGCTCAGTGAGAAAGAGAGCCGTCAGTCATCCAGTCACTACACTGCTGTGGACGGGACTCATGTAGCGAAACTGCCGTCTTGATGTGTCTTAGTCATTGAGTGATAGTGTGTATGGTTTATCTCACTATGTCCGCTAGGTCTGATCAGCCACACTGTACCATCGGCTACTCTTCAGATGTTATTGGTCACATTCGTTCATTCCCGGCTGGATCGTGTGAATGATGCGCTGGCCGGCCTTCTGGCTTACCTGATACACCGACTCGAGTCGGTCTTGCATGCCGAGCGCCTGCGACCATGTCATTGATCAGTCTCCACTGGTTGAGCGTTCCACAAATAATACACTACAAACTGGCTGTTTTAACATGGAACATAAAGAGACGTCACCGTGATCTCTGGTCCCATCTCGATCCGATTGTTCGTGTCTTTGAACAACATCGTCAGTGAACACTGAGGTTGACTCATTTATGTAGCGTGACCGCAGCTGAATACTCTTCACTGTTGCTTTGGTGTCTCTGCTCTACATACCTGGACTGATTGCCTAACGACGTCACTTCACGACAACTGAAGCAGATTCTGTTTCAGCAGTCGTCTCCATCTTGTCGTATATCTGTTGACATTACTCTTGGTTATGGACATCATTCTGTTGAACTCACAGACATATTCACTAGACTTCTTACGTCCAATCAAAACACAGGAGCGTTTGAAGCCGTCGATTGGCTAGCAGATCTTCCCCAACGAACATGGCCGCAAGCAGGCCGCCGGTAGAGTGATGTCATTTGTTGAAGTCAACCAAGAATGTTTGTCGGGGATCGTACGATGGCTTCACCTTCGCTGGCTGGCACGGCGGCTGTGGTTGAACTATTGCCATAGTTGACTTTGAAGCTTTAGCTGACTTAAGCCACTATAAATAGTTTTAGTATAATGTTACTGATTCAGCATTCTGTGCATAGTCTTTGCCAGTTATAGTATACTTTAAAAGTTTTGTGAAATTGATTGAATGCGTTCCAGGGTTCCCACTGACCTGGAAAGTCAGGGTAAGTCAGGGAATTGATGTGGTCAGGCAGAGTCATAGAATTTTGCAGGTGGTGAGGGAAAATATACGTATCATCTGTGATTTTCAGCAGTTGCATTATGATTGTTACATTTTTAACAAGTGTTCGATTGTGGCCTGTTTGGGTAAGTGTGTGTTGTTGTTGTATGTAAAATATGTCGCAGAATAATTTTGAATGTGTTTAAGGACAGTCGGAGAAAAATTCCGCACATGGACAGGGAAAGTCAGAGAACTTTTTAAAGATAGACCGTGGACTGTGATGAGACACACACACACACACACGTGGGTGGGTTGGTTGGCGTGTGGTGTGTATACAGAGCACTGTGTTGGTGGGACGAAGCATTCAGGAACTATGTGAACTCATGACTGACTTGCCCGACTACGCCAGTCACTTTGTCAACATGATCTGTCGCATCCTGCAGGAGTATCTCGACAGCTGCAAGCAGGCATATCACGGTACGTCATTCATTCACAGGTCACCGTCTGTGTCATCTGTGATTATTGTCACGTTCAACATTATCATCACATTGTCGTTGCTTGTCAGCTGTTTGTACTGGTTTGTTGTTTTTAGCTTCCTGTTTATCATCTTTTCTGTTTCTGACGGAGTGCGGTAGATTTTGATGACCTCTATATCAGCTTTTGAGTGCACTATTAATATTTTGTATTATTTTCCTGTTGTACAGGCATTCAGATATCTCATAGTTCTGCTGTGGAATTAGTGACTCAGCAGCCATTTTGCATTTGTGTTACATCGTGCAAATTGCACAGACAGTGCAAGAACTAGGAAGAGGAAAATGGAGGGATAAGTGTGAGAAAGGGAGAGAGGAGAGGAGAGGGAAGGACATGGGGAGATGATGGCGAGGATAAGGCAAGAGGTTATGTTATCCAGCAGTTGAACTGTATAACACAACACCAAATGCATCTAGCAGAGTGTTGACGGCTAGCTGTTGTCAGTACTCTGTTGTAGTTGTGATCATCAGCTGCTGTAAACAACAAAGTCCATTGTTTAGTATTATTGTCATACTTGGATGATCACTGTTGTTATTTGTGTGATGAAAATGCACATTAAATGACAAAGTTTCGGGTTACATTGTAAGAAAGTACCATTATCTTTGGGCTCCAGACGACCTTAAAGTTCTGAAGTCTCCTTTAAATGGCTCATTCAGTCCACTTGGGTATTTTGTCATCGTCCACTGGCAACTCGAACAAAATATGATCGTTTCCATTATGCTCTGTTGTCCCAGGTGATTTGTAGGTCGACACAGTTTTATCATGCATCACATCAGTCTTGAGATCCATATCTAAGCAGGTTTTTTTCTCCTCTGTTTCACTAGCGTGGCTTCCAGTGAAATACATTTTGCGGAGAAAAATAACTTTAACTTGATCTTTGCTTAATGTTAGGACAGAGATGTTTCTCCAGCTGCCAGTTGATATTTAGCATGTGTGTTATGATCAGTGTGTGTACTATTGACTGTCATCATCAGTGGCGGCTCATTGCTGTACAGAGTGTTTTGGTGTGTGTGATGATGATCGACGCATAACGAGCGCCGTCTGGGTCAAAGATCATGATATCAACAGCTTCCTCAGGTTTGTCAGTAGTACTCATATCAACTGAAAACACTCGCCTTTTAACTTCTCACTTTAGACTTCTACATTCTGTAGTTGATTTCATGATTTTCACTATTATCTAGTATCTACATTTAATCATTTATTTGTGTTTTATATGTTTTAGCATACTTGATTATTTCGACTAGGCCTGTTTGTCATGCACCTTATGTGGTTACAGTCAGTTCATAATAGTTACGCTGTAGTAAATGTTGAGTGAAAGTGATGATGATGAATTACACTGGACAGCACAATGCAATTAACAGTTCTCCAACGAATCATCCCACGTCATTTTAACTTCTTTATTTGTCGTTCCAGGACTTTCTGGGCTCACTCGGTTCTTGGTCTGCTTGGTTCTCTGTTGATGTTTTCGGTCGTTTAAACTTGATTTGTATAGTACACAGATTTTTGCCAGCTGTCTGCAGCATTTGTAGGCAACCCGAGAACCTAGTTATTTCACGGCCTGTGTAATTTGAGAACCAGGTTTGTTGTTACCGGAAACGACTTGTTTTACTGTTACTGAAGCTGTTCGGTTTATACGTATGAAATCAGTCTTAGAATAGGGACTTCCACGCAAGTTTGCATTTAACAAAAACGGAATTGCAGACATTCGTCAAATGTGCTGATCCATAGCTAGTTGTTTTCTATCTGTCCATGGCAGGCTTGCTGGCTGAGGTGTCGTAAGCTCTGATCCTTTGCAGTATGTGTGTGTATGGCAGGTCGTTGCCAAGCTGGCAGAACTTAAAGCCGCCGACGCCAACATGTCACGGCGGCGGTCAGTTTGACGACGACGTGGCGGAACATCAGATGTCTGATGACGACTTGTACTTGATGAACTGCAAGGAGTCGAGCGTTCTGACGAGCAACTTGCTCACCACTGAGTCGTCGGAACTGCAGCTGGAGATCATTGCGGACACGGCTCATCTACGCGCACTCGGCAACCTGTGTGAAAGCATGGTGCGGCGCCACTGTCAATGAATAGTATTCATTATAACACACGCGAGAGGCATGGTGTGGCGCCACTGTCAATGAATAGTATTCATTATAACACACGTGAGAGGCATGGTGCAGCCGACCAGCACACTGCTAGTTACACAACAACAACGACAACACCCGTTTAACCGCCCTTTGTCCAGGACTACCCGGCTGACCTGGTACCAGAGAAGTAAAACCAATCTGGGATTTACTGAAGGACATGAGTGGCAGTGACGTTGTCTGCATAGTCATATGCATCGTCTGCACCTCACCCCAGTCAGATAACCATGCCAGCACCCCACCACTTTAAATATTATTAAGTACAAAATTCGAAATTTTTGCTGTCCAGTGATATGGAATTTAACATTGTCTAGGTAAAGGTACCCGGTTTAACGACTCCATATAGTAACGAAGACTGTCGGCGTCGAGGCAAGCGGGTGTGAGAGACTTGCCCACGGTCGTTACGCAGCTGCGCCCCGACCCGGGAATCGAACCCACGACCTCTTGATCGCAAGTCCAACACCCTACCGTTGCGCCACAACGACACCCTTGTCTGGAGAATGGTCATTGTGTTCTATTTATAGGCAACGTAAGAACCAGTTCAGTTTGGCAGTTCAAACACCAACTACAGTTGCAAGAATTGCTGCATAGTTCAGTCATTGCGGCTACAATCTGCAGAAAGATGAGAAATCTACATCGTTTCATCACTAACATGAATGCACTGGTTGCTGTAATTAACTGCACACATTCTTCCAGTTACTAACTATTAAGACAAGGTGTGGCCCAGTGGAGTAATCGTTAAGGCATTGACTTGCGATTGGAGTTTGTGAGTTTGACTCCCAACTATTTCATTGCCAGGTAGCTACCTTGGACAAGTTGTTTACTCGTGTGTGACTGTTATCAAAACGTATAATTTGGTACCAGTCGTAGGGCAGTGATATTCTCAGCTGGGTAGGTCACCGTAGCGTCACATTGGCCATGCATCACAGACTTAAGCGGTTTATCCATCAGTGGGTTCAAAGCCTAAGTGACGGAGATTGCCAACACTCCTCATGTGGTATGGTACTATTTGCATTTCTTCCTTTCCAGCTGAGACAGTTTGGCACGTATAATGGCTGTCGATGGAATGGTTGATGTCATTGTTAACACAGGAGTGGTTTTCTGAGCGTATTGAGTCGTTGGCGACAAGTCTAAGTGCCGGCCATGTGGCGTACATCATTCCATCAAGTGACAGCTCGGCGGCGGTGCCGCCGGCCGCTCCAAGCTACCTGATGTCAGACATTCCGTCGGACAGCACGATCACAACGCTGCACTCGCTGGCGCGGCACTACGTCGACATCAGTGAGCTGTGTATTCTCGCGCTGCACGTGGAGGTCCGCATGCACTGCTTTCATCACCTGCTGGCGATCGCGCACGGCCCGCCGCACGCCGACTACCACGGCATCATCGACAAGATGGAGCCCGACGAGAACGTGACGCGACTCAACAAAGATCTGACGGCGATGGACGATGTTCTCCAACAGACGCTGCAGCCGCGCAAGTTTAGGTCTTGACTCTCGGTCGATTTGTTGTCGTCGTTGATGAGTATGTCACAGTGCATTGTACTGAATGACAGCTGATGATACAGACACACTCCACTCACAATGTCTAACCTTGTCTGATGCCATCCTTTCTCCAACAAACAACAATTTCGTCTATCATTATTATTGTTATATTTGTTCATTTTCTACATTTTACAGGACTGGCAAAAGGGGGTCAGTCTAGTGCAGGTAGACTAAACAGGTCTATTTGTGGTTGGACCGTTTGAGCGGTCTGATAGAATGAATATCAATGGGAACGAGCCATTGTTGTCGTTCTCGGTGTAAAACACATCAGTTGGTGCAGTTAGTTTGGCTGGAGTGACTTGAGTACGCAGTACTAACAAGAAATCCCAGAATATTTTGGGAAGATGCCATGTTGCCTATGTGTTACATTGCACAGACTAATTCCCCCCCCCCCC
>Ga0209782_1000362_pt1 | contig 18876 bp, 10 predicted proteins | sample WorMetmaBAHAMAS1_FD_187390 | JGI IMG/M metagenome (GOLD analysis project Ga0209782, IMG submission 187390) | Marine gutless worms symbiont microbial communities from Max Planck institute for Marine Microbiology, Germany - Inanidrilus... | ecosystem: Host-associated > Annelida > Digestive system...
GTGTGTGTGTGTGTGTGTGTGTGTGTGTGTGTGTTCAGCTTGTGGTTACTGCTGTCACAGTCGGTGTTTGAACCTCATCAGCAGAATGTGTTCCAGTGTTAAGGTTTGCCGCACCATCCACAGCGTCTTTTGTTTGTGTCGTTTCTTTCACCTACGAGCATAACATTCATCTGTCTGTCTGTCTGTCTGTCTGTCTGTGAGTTGTTTGATGCCGCCGAAGTGCAGAGCTTCACATACCTCACTCATCTTCTGTAGTAGAATTTTGACTGACAGGATATGATGATTATGGTCGACTTGAGCGTGCAGATGGCCAAAAAACTGACCTGTTGTGTTGTGACGATTTCCACTTTTTGTTGCACTATGTGATCATGGCCCACCAATATTACAGATGGACAGACAGATGGATGTCAAGTTCATAGCAAAAGTGTGACATCATGTATATACTGTTCTGACAATGGTAGTTTTATTATTGCATTTTTGTTATTGACATTACATCACTAATGATAAGTATTTTACTTACTAAAATTATAGTAAGCTAGTGTATTGTACACGTAGAAATTATTTACTACCATTAATTAGTCACTCAGAAATAATGCTGTGCCTGCTATTTGAGCACTTTACGTGACTACTCTGTACTGAATTGGCTTAGTAATAGTAACAATATCTGCCAAAAATATACACAAACTGTTCAGTTTAGATTGCTACCTTTGATCGGTTCTCGCAAAGATTTTTTTTCACAAATAGTGCTGTGCAGTATCATTATTGCGGAGTTTGTGCATCACTAATGAAGCTGGATATTGATGCGGCAGGTTGCTGAGAGTGGTGAGTTTCAGTTGTCCATCTGTCCTCAGAGAGGTCTTCACACACAGAACTATCGGTGTGCCGAATGTCGCACTCGCATCGGCTTCCGTACGTTGACTGGCGGCACATTTCTCTCAGTCTCTGTGAATTGATGCTGTAGCATCAGCTGTCACTCTTCAGTGCTTTCAGTCTGTTGTTTGGCTGTCAGGAAAAGGCGCGATATGACCTAAATTGTGTTAAAAGTGCCGTTAAACCCCAACCAACCAACCACCCGGTGTCAGGAAAGGCATCTCGCCCGTAGCAAAGTAGCATTTTCCGTGACTTAACAGGGCGTGGCTGATAGGTGTTTGGTATGTAAACATGGTAGTCACATGACTGGTACATTGAAAGCTACCGCTGTAGGTTCTGGTAGGTGTCTGGTGTACCAGATCACATAAATTATTCCATATAAGGAAAGTAATGGGCATGCTGACAACATAAACAACTAAAAGCCACGCCCTGTTAGGTCCTGGTAGGTCTTCAAAAACGAACCTCAGTACTCTACTGCTGGTAATAGCTGCATTACCATTAATGAACATGTCACCTGAGAAAAGTTGAAAGTTACGAAAATGTGATTCTGGGCACTTTGAATCATCATGTCAGCACGTTGATTGTTACGTTCGATTGGGAGGATACGACTTCCTATTAATAATCCATTTGTTGCAGTCGGCTTTCGTCATCCCCAGCAGCTAACTGAGCGTCACTGTGTCATTTTTATAATTACATGATTTATAAATATTTTTCACTCACATACTGTACCTTGTAGATTTTATGAGGCATGGGGAAGATAATAATGTCAAATGCACTGAAAATTTTGCAGGACACCACCCTATCCAGACCATCGATGCTCCCACCTCTATCATCCCCCCAATTTTACGCTGGATGCCCTTCCTGCTGCAACCCTCCCAATTTATCCTGGCTTGGGACAGGCACCAAATATGCTGGATTGCATACCTGGAGGCTTGGTTCCCATGCCTCATAAATGCGGAATGATGACAGACCCCCACACATTTCAAATGTGAATGTCTCTTCTGAACAAAGGGCCACAAAACGGCAGCGCGGGTGTGTGATTACTGTACCTTGTGTCTGTTCAGAGCCAGGTCTACGTGAGCCGCGGCTGTGTGATTACTCCGGTCATTACTTCTGTGATTACTGTCACTGGAACGACACGATGGTCGTTCCGGCGAGGATTCTGGCCAACTGGGATTTCTTTCCTCGCAAAGTAATCGCTACTGATTTCAATTTACGTTGTCTGCATAACACATTGTCTGATGATTTATATGCATACGTGTGTCTTTTCTCACGACTCCACTGGCGGTCAAACGAAGGATGATCAGTGGCTTGTTTCCTTTAGTGTTTTGACGTCATTTGTTTGATGATAATTCTGTGCCGCTCGTCACGAGAGATTGTTTTCTAGAACAAATGAAGAAAGAAGACTAATGGACACCAGCTAATGGGTTTGTCCGGCTGTTAGAGACTTTGAGATTACAGGATAATACTTAATACTACTGTCTGGGTCGGCTTCTGCTTGCAGGTAGCCAACACACCGACCTGTCCTGTCATGTGCCGATTTCCACTTCTTATTGTACTACGTGATCGCAGTCCACCAGTAGTACAGATGGACAGACGGACAGACAGACGCCATGCTTGTAGCATAAGTGCGACGTGCATACGTTACATACTGCACTAGAAACAAGCCGAGTCCTAATATCGACCTGCTCCGCACCACTGGTTTAAATGGGACAGCGTAAACAGTTTTCACTGTTTGGCCTTGACGTTTGACCTACGACCTTGACCTACAATCCTAGGCTAGCCAAGGTCAAGGTCGACCCTCATGCCAAAAATCAAGGTCAAACGGTTCAAACAGGAGAGTGCCCGCAGACAAAACGGACGGACACACACACACGGACGCTACGCGGTCGATAATGACTGAGGCGTGTCACTCTGGGAATGAATTAGTGGTGTGTCTGGTTGGCTGAGTCTGATAGCTGAGTGCTGATGGCGTAGATATGCCGAGCCTCGAAGCAGTACCTGCGCCTGATGCTCAGGAAGCCGGTGCTGAGAATCCAGGACATCAACCCGATGTTGTTCCGCTACCTCGAAGAACTGGAAGAAGTGAAGGTATCATCACTCCAGTGTCAGCAGCCACGTAGCTAGAGAGCGTACACCACGAGCGTGTGGCTAATATGTGGCCGGTCGATCCATTTCTGAATTTAGACACTCTACACCAGTGTTAAACTCACACAGACAGGCGCACAACAACGCAGGGTTGCCTCACTTCCTGGAAAGTCTTTGAATGTCCTGGAATTTATTTCCTGAATATTCAAGGCCATGAAAAATAAAGGAAAGTTAGTTAGGTCTTTGAAAGTCCTGGAAATAAGAACTTGAGATCCAGGGACATACTGGAAATCACTTCTCAAAGTTGCATGCTGATTAAGAAAGCAAAGTGTATGACGCCTTCTGTTTACTAGAAATAAAAAAGTTGGATATTTGGTATTATGTATGCCCATAGAGTGTTCCATACATAGATAAATATACAAAGGCGAGCATTAATAGCAAGGCATTGTTAAGTGCATGATGGATGATGGTCATACTGGGAAACTTTATTTTTGTCACGTTCTGTTTGTAACATATTATCTATGTTTCTAGGGGTCATTATTTTGTATGCCATTTGGTTAAACATCAAACCGAGGTCCTGAAAAATTGTGTTAAAACACCTGGAAAGTCATAGATAAGTCCTGGAATTTTTTGTGAATGACAAGAGTGGCACCCAATGAAAATTTAAGCCAAGCCAGTGTCGCGTTTAGCCGAAATGTGAATAATAATGTGACAAGTTGTGTTTATTTCTTTTTTTATTTATGTCTAATAAAAAATATAAAAGCCAGTATAAAAGCTGCAATCAAGTGGTTTCTGACTGCTTTTGAAACATTAAACTTACTTACTTACTTATGTCTAGTTGACTTTGAAAATGAGACATAATGCATTCAGTTGGACGGTCAGAGTTGATGATGCATCTATTGATTACTGTCCGTTGCCGTAGAAACTGCGTGAACAAGTGATCATAATGAAGGAGTATTTCCTGCAGTGCAGCGACGCACTTCGCAGCAAACTGCTCGTACAGGTAACAGACACTCTAGGTGTTGTTGTTGTGATAAAGATGGTTGTATGTGATCGTCTTACCAGTTCTTTCCCACCACGTAGAGGTCTGTAGTTAACAAAACTGTTCATCTTCTGTTCCGTTACTCTGTCAGTGTTATTTTGATGCCAAAATTTAGGTTCTTTTGTTTTATTTGGCAGTGGATAATTCCTCCTCAGATGATGTTGCAATACATTACATACTTCTGGCTTTGTGGATGACGTTACATTGTCACACCGCGGGCTTCATCATTCTTCGTGGGTATTGCTAACTGGTGAGAGAATAACAAACAAAACTACTGCATTAAAATCCGACGACACGTCTTGCCCGGCAATAAAGGGCAGCAACTACACATCATCGGCTGTGCAGTTAGCGACTAAATTGCTTCATTGTGTGAGAAATTCATCAAAAAATGGATGCCACTGCTGTACTTCATTTAACTTGCCCAGAACACTACATCAGCATAGCACATAAGTGGTTTACAAGGGATTTTGTGTTAAGAATCAATTACCAATGCTGGCGGTAGTGGCGGCAAATAGGGTAGTTATTTCTGTCTTTCTATTTGTCCACACTCTAAAAGGAAAATGGCTTGAACTATCAACACTTAAGTCGGTAGAGATATAGTCCATGGCAGGGCCTCGCCCTAGGCATTTATTGACCCTGAGGTCATCCAAGTTAGGGTTAGGATGGGGAGAGGTGTGTGAATCTGCATAACTGCACATAATGATGAAGTTGCTGAAACTTTTGAGGCTAAGCTGCAGCCAGAAACATATCATTACCTAGAAAGTCAAATTTCATGAATATGATGTGGATTTATCTGGCCAAAAAAGGTAAAGGAAAACATGTATATCAGACACACAACTAGCCTCACCGCTGTGGGAACTCACGTGCCGTATGGGATCACACTGTGTTACCTGCCAACCGGCAGAGATGATATTCTCGCCTTTGCCTCAGACAATTGAAGCTGGTACTCTGTTCAGCGACCCTAGATGGATGCAAGGCTGAGTTGACCTAGTCGGTTTGGTTACGTACCATGGTGGCATACCTGCCCAAAGATGGTCACTCAGCCCAGTACTAACCGGGCTCAACGTAGTGCATCTTTGTTCATGCAACGAACGACGCTACTGATAGTCCGAGCTGCCAGAACGGCACACGCTATATCTATGCAACTCATTAGCTGCTGATGGTGATGTGTGTTTGTCAGTTGAGTGAGCGTCAACATTTCGTCGACAACTCTGACATGTATTCTCTACAAGATCTCATTGATCTTGCCAACGATGTACTGCTTCCCGAACTGACGCGCATTCACGCCAGCTTTGCGCTTCACATCAAAACCGACTGCAAGGTTTCTCTCTTTGTCACTCCGTGTTCTGACTCTGCAGTGATTGGACCATTTTTAAGCTGTACCGTTTTTCGTTTCTGGTTTTATTGTTGTTACTTATTTTAGTTTCTGCAACAGTGCAATAGATTAAGCTGACCTCTCTGCCGGCTTTGATAACCACAGCGGCCGTACTGGCCAGCCAAGCTGAGGCCATCGTCGATCGCTAACAAACATGGCCACAAGCTACTAAACGGAGGAACTAAACATAGAATAGATATACACTAAATAGCAACGAACATAATACACTGGCAGCAAGATGACGGCTTACTTACTTACTTCAACAAAATGACGTAAAAATGACGTCACTCGACCAGTGGCCATGTCGCTTCGATGGCCTCAAAATCTTCTGCTGTTCTAATTGTATGTAATAAGTTTAGATAGAATATTTAATAAGTCTGTGTTGAAAACAAAGCATGGCCAGATGCTACTCATGACGCAAGATGAAAGATTTGCTCAGTGGACCCGAATTTTGACATTTGTACTGATGCCAAAGTGCTAGGATCAATTACTGAATCGGTCCGATCCAGTTTTTTGTGGATCGTTCTAACTGTAAATATTACTAGTAGTTAAGTATGAATGTAACTCATTATACTGTTGTCGCTGGTTGTGTACTTGTAGGTTTGTCGAAGTAAAGGTTTCACGTGCAGTCTTTGTGACAGCACCGAAGTGTTGTTTCCGTTTGACAGTATTGCGTTCGTTTGTCCTCAATGTTCCACCGTCATTCACAGGTTCGACTTTTATCTCTCTGTGTTGAGAATTTACGACTCTTGGCGACAAAATGCTCATTTTATGCTGCTTATTTTAAAACACTATAATACTGTTGATTGGTTAACGTCAAAGCTTGCACAGTATCCTCGGAGAGTCCACAGGTCTGTTTTGTGCAAACCTTCTGCCTCTCAGTGCAGTATTATAGGCATTGTTTATACTCTCAGACTCACAGTGCAGTGCTTAGATAGATTCATGGATGTATGGGATACAATGCAGAGAAGCTCACTGTATTTGCTGGGCGAGATATAGCTACGACCCGTGGGCCAAAAATTCTGGCCAGGGGATCCAGGGGTTTGGACCTCCCCCAGTTGATGAGATTGCCATAAATCGAAGCAGTCGGTGTCCTCCATTGTTTTCCCAATTGCTGTGGTTTAATTTCTTCAGTCTTGTTGAAAAGTGTTGGGATGTTACGGTCCCGCAGTCGAAAAATCCCGCTTGTACTTTCTATATCCGGCTGCTAACAGTGGGTGAAGTATTGAATCATCTGATGTATGTGTGTGTGTGAATGAATGGTATACAGACATTGCTATCTGGGTCACAATCAGAAATGTAGCGAGTGCCTGCGACGAAGACGTAGCGAATAGACCTTACCGCATCAATCACGTCTTCATTGTCATCATCAACATATTATATCGTGCCACATCTTGTATTCATTATATTCGTGATTGCTGGAGCCATTCCATAGTTTAGCTGATGCCTTCATATTTAGTCAGCAATGATTATATTATGCCAGTTGTTATGAACATTGTCGACACGTTGAGGTTGCCGTTGTTTGTTGTGTGCAATGATGTCCATTATGTATCTGTTAGTTCATGTAATAGTTGCTTTTTAGTGTTAAGGTTCCTTGTAGCAGTTGGGTTTGCTTTTTCACTTTGTTATTATTATTATATTGGTGATACTGCGTTCCGTGTTTTGACGCTGTTGGTTGGGTGGCAGGAAGTGTATCCGGCCTGTGAAAAACTGAGTGGTGTGGTGTTATCTGTCTGGAGTGAGGTGCAGACTTACGTATGGTTCAGCTGATGACACTGCCACTCACTGTCTCTTGCTTCAGAAACATTTAGATTGGTTTTACCTTTCTGGTATTGGCTCACCTGGGTAGTCCTGGACAAATGGCCGTTAAACGGGCGTAGGTGTGTGCTATGTTGGTGATAATGTTTTGCAATGTTTATTGAGTTTGTTTATTTAAGAATGCATATCTTCTGGTGCATGAAGGCAAACACAAGCAGCTAGTTCGGTGAGATTGCCGTGAGATGGTCTCAGGCTAAAAACATTTGAGAAAGTGTGTACCATGTTAATTGTGTACTCACTGGTTGCAGTATGTTTTGTGGCCTCAAAGTGACTTATCTGACCCTCAAGGCTCATACAGCTCTTTAGGTACAGGGCAGACCCAAGTTGTCACTGTATCTCTTCATAACATGCCTTTGTAGGCATCAGGCCGGATGTCTAGCATTCTGACAAACTCTTTAATTTAGTTATCATTGTTTATTTTGTGTTATTTTGTGATATAAATAATGTACGGTAGTAATAATGAAACCAGAATGCAAGTATTACCAGGGTGCCAAAGTCGTGGTGCCAAAGGCAATTTCGGGCACTTCCGGTCATTGCAGCAGCACACGATGGTTGCATTTGACGTACAAAGTATGACTTCCTATTAATGTTCTTTTGGTGATGTTGTGTCCATGTAGAACTGTTGTTAAGCCGTTAAAATCAACAGAACTGTGATCCCGAGGTAGATCATTGAGCTGCTTTGGCAACATTGTGTGGCTAATGATACAATGTTTGTGTTGTGCCTTCAAGACCTATGCTACGGAGGCAGTGGCATCATTTGATCTGTTGATGTTAGCCCGCTCTTCATCATTATCGAATTTTTCGAGTAGCCTAAACAGTTAAAACTGTTGCAAAGACCGTTGTGCCGAGGGTGGAACATGATAGTCACATCAGGGAAATGTCAGCCATAATCAGAGCATGTCATAGCAGCAGCAAAATAAGTAATTCTTACGATCTGTTCTTGAAGACTGCTAGTAACGAGATAGACGTGACTTCGCTAGGTGGACTGTTCTACATGTTTGGCCCAGCAACAGGAAAGTCACAATCTACTATCATAGATTGGCGGGCGAACGGCAAGTGGAACGGTTTTATTTCCTGTTTAATATCTTTATTAGCATTAAAGTTTTATTGATCAATACTTAATTGTTTATTAATTTAATTAGTGAACTGTTGTATGTTAATTTGTATGTTGGATTAACTTATGGCTTGTTACATATGTCAGTGAAAGCTGTGTGTTAATGTCGATCATTTTGGTTTAGAGTTTATGGATTATGTGCAGGGTTGGTATGCCCCATTTTGAACTACACCACCCCCATTATCAGGTTGACTGTGAGGCCATTTTGGACTTTCTTGTCCTTCCCATTAGTTTCTCTCCTTTTCTGTTTCTACCCTCCTTACCCCTTGCTGCGTTTTCCCACCCCTTTATTTATTTCCATCACTCCCCTTACTCATGAAACTCAGCAGTGGATATGGTGATCCTTCTGTGATTGATTGACAGATTTTGGTACAATTTAGAATGATTGCTCATAAACTTAATATCTAACGTATCGAAATCTGTTCCCCACACGATCTGGCATAGCTTACAGGAATTTTTGCCTCAGTGCTATTAACATGTTTGCATTAGTCCACGTGTCACTAAATAATAGACGACTGCACTATTGCTGTTGCCGGACCAAAGGCTTGGAACAGTCTTCCAGACTCATATCATCGCTGGCTGCCTTTAAACGATCTCTAAAAACCCACCTGTTGTTACATAGTTTCTATTAATATACAGTAACTTATTCGAGACTGCACTCCTATGACACTTGGAGACATTGTACAGTGCCCTATTTATTGACTTATTTTTATCACACTGTAAAAATTATTACAGCACTGTTGGTTGGTCATCAGGCCTGTATCATTCGATGCTTCGTTAAACTCCAGTATAGATTACCTTGTCGCTGCTAGTTGTCTGTGTTGTGTGTCTGTTATTGATGCATTTCTCCACGCAGTCCATTATAGGCAATTGTGCCGGTGGCCTTCAAATATTAAAAACTATCATCACAGTTTGCTTCAGTCAATATTATGTGCCTTTAGTTCACTTAGTCACATAGAATGCTTTGTTTTCATAGACAACATTTCTACAGTCGTAGTTGAAATATGTTCCGTTGCCGTATGTATGTGTATTGTACGTTATGAAATTGTTTCAAGCAGTCACAGTAATGTTATGAATATGTTTATGCAACGACTGTTACATCTGACGCAGTGATGTACTTTTTCAGTGGTGCTTAAATATAGCTGTCAATAAAGTGTGTATCTTAACTAGAGTTTATAGTTCAGGCAAACACGGATTCAGAGTCACATGGTACAGCGGGGGCAAATGCCCATATCCCACTTTCAACACAGCGGGGCAGTGCCTTTCCAAGTTTTGTTTGCTGATAAAACGTGAAGTGTAAATGATTGTGAACGTTGTATAAGTAACTCTTGACTAACAAAAATATCGAATTTTTACACAGAAAAATGAATATTAATAGAATTAGCCATTTGTGGTCTGTTAGTCTGTAGTGGAGAAGATAATATACAGGCTGGTGTTAGTAATGAATGCATATCATGCTAATAAAAATAATGAATGAAAATTAACTGGCATCATAATGATTAGTTTGGTCCACTTTATTCTACAGGCATTACAGTGCAATAAAAAAGTGGAAATAGGCACAGGAAATAGGCTGGTGATTTGGCTACCTGCTAGATCGTAATATGGAATCCCGAATTCTACGAGAGGCCAGGGTCCATGGGGTATGGAAAATGTCAGTTTTGCACTTTGGCTGTCGGCAGCAAGAATCTAACACAGTGAAATCACTGCACGTTAGATCAATAGGATCTAGACAACAATGCTAAATAAATTCATATTCGTTGATAAGATTTGGGCCTAGAGCATAGGAAGTGTCTGAAATCGTGTTTGGAACCCGTCGAAAAAATCGTCCTTCAATATCATGTTCAACGGCTCGTATGTCGCACTATCACAACATCTACTCAGACTACTCATTCTACTGAGTTTCTTTAGTGTCACTCAGCAGATGTTACTAGTATCTATGACCAAATCAATATACAATTACACAGAAACAAAGAAAGCGTTCGACATTGTGCTTTCAAAGACGGTAGAGTAGAGCGACGAAGGCGGTTGTGTGTACTGCTTGTGTACGAGTCGGTTTGCTAACTTTGGTTTTGCTTGTATTGTCGGTCTCACAGTCCTACTTATTTATATATAGCACCATGGTGTGGCACCGTGTGGGTGTGGTACTTAAATGTTCTTTGCTTTTTCCGTGTGGTCTGTATTTTTACGTAAATGTTGTAGTTATATCTCTAACGTTCGAAGGAAGATAAATTTCCTTTCATTTAAAGTAATTTTTCGATCATTTCCATGCACAGGCGAGTTTAAATGGCTCAAATCTGCTTTGTTGGTTCTGCACACTCTACAACTGTATTATCGCTCACGAATATAACAAAATCAAACAGTGTTGTTTTTATGTGAAGTAAAGCGCACTGTTGATTATGTTTTTGCAGATTAGCTGACAGTTGCTGCTGATGGGTGTAATGGAAGTTTCAACAAAGGTCAGTAAAAAGAAAAGAAAACAGAAGCTAAATACTGATGAAAATGACTATAGCCACGCACAAGCTAAAGTTGCAAAAATATGCAAAGAAAAAAAGTCGACTGCAAGAAGACCGCACGACAGTGATGTGGTACTGAAGAATGATTCAATGAATGATAGGAGGAAGTTGAAACCAATGCAGAAGATTGTGAAGACAGATGGAAATAAAAGGAAGCCCAAAATGGTGAGAATCTTGTTAGTCTAATCAGTTTTTATGTATTTTTTATGTATTTTTGAATGGCACAGGATATTTAGCTGTCTACATGGTCAGTTAGACTCGGATGGACAGAAACCGTCTAGAATCTTACACCGGAACGGATTCTATTCGAGGCTGTTTGATCGTCTGGACCGTCAAATTACTTGAGCCTACATAGAGTCACTATTTGACCGTCCAGCAGCTAGCCATCACTTTCGGCTGAGACAGCCATCTCTGCTGACTGGAGTTGCATAGTCACTGCGATGGCCGAGATTGGCATCTCTGCCAGACTAGCGCCACCAGCATATATGAGTAAACCAATATGTGAATTTATGTCAAGAAAATTGATAGTCTGATTGCATGTTATTGCACTATTAATTGTCACCACAAGAAGTATGTTAACAACTATGTCAAGACAGAAATGAATTTGTTTTCTTTTCTTTACTTTGAAGAAAAACACCATTTAAATCTGAAAGTTGAAAATGTATACTATTTTTTGGTATTAGATGTTGATTTGATTGAATTTTCACTTTCAATTAGGTGCATCATGGCAAAGAAGGCAAAGCGAAAGTAATGATCAGAGGTAGTAAAAGAAAAATAAAGACGAAGGATTCCAGCAAGAAAACTGCTGCAGGTCAGTTGTGGTACTTTACTGTGGAGTGCAGTGTGTTTATTTGGCATCTAAATGTTCTTTCATTTGTACTTTCTATTACTTTTGCTGTATAATTTTACTGTGTTTCAGTTTGTAAAATTATTTGCAGTATTCAGTTAATTGTTAGTAGTTTTAAGTTAGTTAGTATGCATCCAAATGCGACAAACAGTTATGAATTTGCTGTCATTGGCGTTGTGTGAAATAACAGGCGATGTCAAGACAAAGAATGAGAAAACTGAAGAAGCCACGAAGTTGGAATCAATGAAAAAGAAAGAGCGAAAGAAGCTGCGGAAGATGAAAAGTGCAAATTTTGAGTTGGCGACGCAGTCAAAAGCTTTGTGGGAGGAATGTCGCCGGTTTGTGACATGATGTCTTGTAGGTTGCTGTTTGTCCTTCTAGCAAATAACTTACACATCAAGAAGCCATGCTAGTACTGAAGTGGTTTGCCATTTTGGTCAAATCATGCTCCTTCCCGTTTTGTGATTGGAAGTATGTAGCAGCCAAAGTGCAGCACTTGATGCTTTGCAGCTGAGGAGTAGAGGCTGGTATAGTGGAGGTTATAGAAGTGGCCTGAAAAGGTCGGTCAGCACTGCAGTGGAAAACAACAAATGTTGACTGATCATAAAAGCAGCTTATTTAGCACTGCAGTTAGTAGAATGAGTCAAAGATTCTCTGTTGGGGTCTTGAACAGTTGAACTACCTGAAAAAAGAAGGTTAGTTAAATGGGTGTTGCTAATTAACGCATTGGCCTACTGGACTTTTCAGCACCATCACTGCCCTACAAATAGCCCCAACCGACCCAAGATTCTTAACCCTGATCCTTAATATGCCATTTACAACCACAAATACAGGTACAGCTAATAATGTCGGAAATAAGAGGAAGATTAATCAGAACTATTCCTTGTTGTGTATGACATTTGTGTGAGCAGTTTTTACAGCTGATTGTTTTGATTGGTGCAGTTTTGGGTTTGTGCGTTTTGAATCTAGGTTATAGTATCTTTCGTGGTAGCTTAGGATCTTTTTGTATTTTGTGTTGAGTTTTGTCTGTACTAGCCAAGATATTGGTTGGGAAGATCATATCCGAAATGACCTGTTTTGTCTCAAGTTGGATGAAAAACCTTAACCCAGTCGACTTTGGTGCTGTATAAGTCGGTCACTTACTTACTTACGTGTGACGTGCTGTAGTATGGACTTGACGGCAGAGAGGAAGGAGGCGTGTATTGCGGAACTCTTTAAGCTGGTCCACGGTCACACAAAGTCGCTGATATTTGCACACGACACATCACGTGTAATTCAGACGCTGATGAAATGCGGCACCGCGGAGATGAGAGATGCCATATTCCATGAACTCAAGGGTCTGTACAACTCAGTTATAGCACTGTCGATACAAATTTTAGTTTTATTTTATTTGCTTTCTATTTGTGATTTTACCAGAGTTTTGCGATTTTATTGTAACGTAGCAAGATGAACATCCAGCGTGTATTTAAACGCTTTCAGTTGGCGGACGAGGATCCAAGGAACGTATTGGCTGACCTGGATTTACACGGAAATTGCTGTTAAATGGAACACTAAAACCATTACTATTATTTTCTGACATTTGCAACATTCTCAATATGTCATTAATTTATTCGCCTTAGCTTGCTGTTTTGCTGTTTATTAAAAAAAAAGTTTATTTTTGTTACATTACTGAAAGTTATGGGTGGATTTATGTGAAATCTAGCAAGCGTGTAGGATCAGAGTGATAAATTTGATAAATTTTGGAAGTGAATTTTGCTAATTCAGGTGACATATTATATCTTGTCACATTAAAATAATGCTGGTTAATTAACATCTTACCTATGCAGCAAGTTAACTCGTGCAAATTAAACTTCCTGTGCATTAGCATTTATTGGCCCTGTCACTTACATAGCACATACTGTGCTCACACATAATGCAATGCGGTACAGTAGGTTTGTCGTATCTTGCCATCACGTGCATCTGTGTTACCGCGGTAACATCTGGAGTGTATATTCACAGTATTAAGTTAGACTGATTCAGGACCACAACTGACCCACTGTGGATCAACTCAGTGCCGGTCCGTTCTTGTCTAACCAACAGTAATTAATGTGAACTTTGTGTGAATATTTATACTGGCCTCTTGTTATCAACGTCGGTAGTTGCTGAATTTTCCACTACAATCAGTTGTATGACTGCAGGATTGTATTACCAATTAATTACCATCACCTGTTGCGGGAAACGTAGCACGTTTCTTTGCCATTCATCACTACAGGACCACGTACTGACTTGGCTAGTCCAGGCAACATAAAATTACTCAATCAGTCTGGTCCAGTTTTTTGTGGATCGTTCTAACTCTATTACAGTATCCATGTGTTCCAAATCCAAATACCTACGTGCCGTATGGAGCTTTAGAGCATCACTGATGGTCGACTGTGCTGCATCGTCTGCGGATGTTTTGTACCGCAGATGATCTCATTGACATCATGAAGTGCAAGTATTCAAAGTTCCTCGTCAGAAAGATTTTGAAATATGGGTTTGTTTTTCTTCGTATATATTTGAACTATGTTTCCATGTTTATATCATGGCTGGCATCTGCGAGTGATGGCAAACTCGTAATGGATAAGTGTTTTTAACAGCCAGTTGAAAACAAGTAATCGTAGTCTGACTGGGCTTGGGTAGCTGGGACTCTTTGGCAACGTGGATACTCATAGTTGCAAGTTGTCACTGTCTCAGTTGACTGATAGTTCGCATAGCATCGCGGTGATATGCGGTGATCGTGAGCCGTACATGTTATATACATTCAAACAAATTTATATAACGCCAAAATCGTAAAATGAATCTGATGCGCTGAAGTTGTTGCAGACCGTAGCAAAGTGCTAGAGTTCTGATGGAATAGGGCTAGCTTAGCCCTAGATACTGATGGAATAGGGTTAGCTTATCCCTAGATACAGATAGAATGTTTATTCTTGTCTGTTTTTGTTGTTGTCACTATCATAATAATACCAATTACTATCAAGTTGATGAGAAAGCCCTGCTCAGTATTATACAGAGACAGGGATTATGGCATTTGTAGTACTTTATGATTATTATAATTATTTCTTTTTTTTTACCACGTGACAAGATGGTGTAATGGTTGGGCATTGGACTTCTGATTTAGAAGTTGTGGATTTAACTCTCATGCATTTTGCTGTTTATTAGGCAAGCGTTCACACGTATGCTTTAATCATGAAACATTATAATTTGGTACCGGTCACATGGCAGTGCTGCTCTACGGCTGGGAAGGTAACCGTAGGTCTAGCATCGCACTGGCCGTGCTTCACAGACTCTAGTGGTTTTTCTTGAAGAAAGGTTGTGTTTTGGTCAAATCAAGCCGACAGTAAGTAGGTCTGGAATAGTCAATTTAGTTACTTGAACTCAAATGTGTGCAAAAGTGCAAATATAATAATTTACGTGGCTTGTACAACATTTATTCGTTGTTGCAAAGTGCAAATATAATCATTTACGTGGCTTGTACAACATTTATTCGTTGTTGCAAAGTGCAAATATAATGATTTACGTGGCTTGTACAACATTTATTCGTTGTTGCAAAGTGCAAATATAATCATTTACGTGGCTTGTACAACATTTATTCGTTGTTGCAAAGTGCAAATATAATCATTTATGTGGCTTGTACAACATTTATTCGTTGTTGCAAAGTGCAAATATAATGATTTACGTGGCTTGTACAACATTTATTCGTTGTTGCAAAGTGCAAATATAATAATTTACGTGGCTTGTACAACATTTATTCGTTGTTGCGTGTTGTTTTGTAGCTTGAAAGTTCACCGTGACTTTGTATTCACCGCGATGCATGGCAAGTTACGGAAGCTGCTTCGACATCGTGTATGAACGATCGTTTCTCTTCAGTTTCCTATAGTGTTACAACAGATTCGGATCCACTGTAGATTGACTTGGTCTGTTCTTGGAGATCGGCACTGGTCCTACCAGTAGTTTGGAGATACTCGTCCCAGCCAATCTCGGGACTAGTACTAATATACATTGAATGGGATGTTTCTGAGTATTAGCCGAGAGATTTGCTGCAAATTGCATCTTCAGAATTACTTACTTAGTGTCGAGTGGGATGTTAAACCGCAACTTAGGGCGGGTTGCACCAACCTCACTTAAATCGTCACTTAGCTAATGGCCACTTAACTTTAAGTAGTCATTAAATCGCCAATTATGTCTCCATTTAATTAGCAGTTAAGTGACGATGGTGCAACGTGCGTTTATTTACTAATCTCCACTTAAGTCAGAGTTAATTGGAGATTTAAGGACTACTTAAGTTAAGTATGGATGGTGCAACCCGACCTTAGTCAGTCAGCCTGTTTAATGACCCATTATGTAAAAAACACAGGTGCGCCAATACGAATAGAAAAACATTTATTCGCTGACATCGTGGTTATTATAATTAACTACTTTCTTCAGTCCATAACATCTTTCTTACATAGCCGTCAAGCCTGGCAATCTTTGTCTACAACCTTACTCCATCTGTGTGCAATGAACTCTGTCATATAACATAAATGAAGCGGTGAATGTCCTGTTGTTGATAGGAGGCCGTTACAATAGTCGAATCTGCGTACAACGACTACGCCAACGCCAAACAGCGAGCTGAAATGGCGGCTGAGTTCTACGGCAAAACGTTCTCAGTATTCAGGGTACGTCGTCCGCTGTTGTTTACAACACTAGCTGGGTCGTTAATTGTTCAAAATGAACTTGTATGCTGGCTAACTGACTGTGTGGATTTTGCGGCAGTTTTGTTCACTCGTTTCTTGGAAACAAAAACACGGTGCTGGAATGCATATGTTAGGCCTCTTTCACGCTGGAAATTTATTTTGAAATTTATCTAAACTAGTTTCTTTTGCAGGAAAATTTTTAGTGTGAACAGTCAACTTTCAAAAGAAATAAATTTTGAAATTGTATCTCGCAATTTAGAATGTGAAATTTTGTGGAATAAATTTCGCTTATGGAGGACTATGAATGATCAGTCGACAAGTGTTTACAAACTTTGATTGAAGCATCAACGATGTTGTTCACATATATGGCTTTCGAAAGTTTATTTCCAGCGTGGATGTGCTCACTTTCGAAAGAAAAATTACGAAATTTTAATTTCAAAATAAATTTCCAATGTGAAAAGGGCACCTTATGATGACCAAGGTTCTACTATGTACACATAACCTTGCAGAGTAAAGAAAAGTATCAGTATGCAAAAAAAGTGTCGGAACATCATTGTCACAAAAAGCCTGGTATTGTAAATTACTAACCGCACTTTTGTGGTCCAGTCAGAGCAGTCAGATATGTGTGTCTGTGTTCAGACGATAAGTTTCCCAAGTTCCAACAAAATGGCTGTTGACCTCGGGACCTTACCAACACATCAGCTACCATCAGTGTGGGTGACAGACGGCATGTGTGTTACCTGGGCTACTGTTGGAAGTTTAAGTTGTGACTGTAGCGAGTGATTTGATACTGTAGACGCGGGCCGTGTTTGATGCTGTAGACGCCGGACGAACGAACACTTCGTGCGTTTGTCGAGTCGCATCCGGACAAACGCGGCGAAGTCATTCGCTTCATGAAAGATTCGCTGTCTCCGCTTGTCGACAAGTTAGTGCAGTGTCGCGTCTGCTTTTCAAAGTCTTGTTTTATGTCACCGATAATTGACAATAAAATAATGACAGAATGTCTGAGGCGAGGTGCTTGACTGTGATTTCTCGCTGAGATATGAAGTGAATTTATCGTGTAGGTGCCATTTTCTCAGTGTATTGTAAGGATTTTTTTTATAGGTTTAGTATAATTGTAAACGCAAAATTATAATCCAAATTTAGTCGCCTTCTACAACATCCGGTCTGGAAACGGAGCGGGGCTATTCTGAAGGAAAAGATACAGGAGAAGTGAATAAGAAAAGAAAATATAAGCAAGAAAAAAGGAAGCAAGTTACAAGAAGCAAAAGGAAGCAAGTGATAAGGGAAACACACATATAAACAATCTATATAGCACCTAAGTTTATGGTTTATTATGGTTTTTCTCCTGGCTTTAATTTTAGTTATCTCAGTACTGGCCAAGAGATTGGCTGGAAAGAGCGTCTCCGACAATCAATCAATCAATCAATAATTGTAAACATTGTTGAATGCGTTGTTGTCACTACAGGTCGATAGTTCAACACAGCTTTGTGCATCGATTGTTTTGCGATTACTTCACATGTGCCGGCGAATCTGAACGCTCGGTACGGTCTATCTGCTTGTTTCCGAGTCGTTATATTTGCCAGAATTTACCGTCCAGCGGGGAGGTGCTGGCATAAAAATATGTGGTTGTACAGTCATGACCAACACAGCCAACTCAGCCTTGTATCCCTCCGGGGTCACTAAATCGAGTACCAGACTTAATTGGCTGGGGTAGAGGCAGGAATGTCACCTCTACCAGGTAATACTGTTGATCCCATATGGCACGCGAGTTCCCGTAGTGGTGATGCAAAAGCATAAAAGCAAGCAAAAGTGTACAGCATGCAGTTATGTCTCACGCGACTGCTGCCGTGTGGCAGACGTGACATTCCTGCCTTTATTCCAGCCAACTAAGCTGGTACTCAAATCAGCGACCCCAGAGGGATGCAAGGCTGAGTTGACCTAGTTGGATTGGTTACATTGCCCAAAGACCCACTCATCCCAGTACTAACATGGCTCAGCGTAGAGTAACTTTGTTGACTTTGCTTTAGTTACAGATCATTCTGTCAGTAAGTAAGTAAGACTATTTATATACGGCGCTATTTTACAAAAAGTCACAAAGCGCCGAGGCATCTGTATCAGCAGTCATCATTTTGCAGGAGATTTGCGTAAGTTGATAGTATACTGCGTTAGTTTCTTTATTTGACCGGAAGCAGAATATATTAATCGACAAGAAAAAAATCATGAAACACAGCTGGCTTTAGTATTGAATTGTTGTATTGGCCACTACATTAAATCACAGAATATCAGTATGCCGACTAAAAGTTAGGCAGAAGAAATCAGAAGCTAACAAAAGTAAGAAAAGGACTAATGTGAGACTACATATATCGTGAGTTTGCTGATGACTAGCCTGGGAAGATCATCTTTGAAATGACCTGACGTGACCTCTGCACCGACACTGTCACTGTTTCGAAGCAGACTTAAGACTGTATTATTCAAACTATGTCATAACACTGTCTAAATTGCCACTCCAGTGGAC
>Ga0209782_1000363_pt1 | contig 18850 bp, 19 predicted proteins | sample WorMetmaBAHAMAS1_FD_187390 | JGI IMG/M metagenome (GOLD analysis project Ga0209782, IMG submission 187390) | Marine gutless worms symbiont microbial communities from Max Planck institute for Marine Microbiology, Germany - Inanidrilus... | ecosystem: Host-associated > Annelida > Digestive system...
TCGACCGGAGAACACAGAAGTTCCAACGCTTCGGGCCGGGGCGGCCGCCCCGGCCCAAGGCACAACCAACCAAAACTGTCAGGGATGTAACCGGTCTATAGTGTTAGGGATATATCCGCTTGCTCACCGGCACCCGAACCCCCTCATCCGGCCCTTTGGGCCACCTTCTCCCCCAGGGGAGAAGGGGAATTATGAGCACTCCTTGGCGATGAGGTTCATGTACAGCTCCCGGATCCGCGCCGTGACCGGCCCCGCGCCGCCGTCGCCGATGGAGCGGCCGTCGATTTCGCGGACCGGGGTCTGGGCGCCGAAGGTGCCGGTGAGAAACGCCTCTTCGGCGCCATAGGTGTCGACCAGAGAGAAGTTGCGTTCGAAGACCGGGATGCCATCTGCGCGGCAGACTTCGATGACCTTCCGGCGCGTGATCCCGTTCATGCAGTAGTCGCCGGTCGAGGTCCAAACCTCGCCCCGCCGCACGACAAAGAAGTTGCAGGAATTGGTGGTGTTGACGAAGCCGTGCGGGTCCAGCATCAGCGCCTCGTCGGCGCCGGCCTTGATCGCGTGGATTCCGGCCAGGATGCAATTCAGCTTGGAATGGGAATTGAGCTTCGGATCCTGGGTCAGCGGAAGGCCGCGATGGATCGGCACCGTGTGCAGGCGCATTCCAGGACCCAGCACCGGCTTGCTGAACTCCGCAATGATGACCACGGTCGGCCCCTGCAGCGACAGGCGCGGGTCCTGGAAGGGTTTTGCCTTCACGCCGCGCGTCACCATCAGGCGCGCATGCACGTTTTCGGTCATGCCGTTGGCGGCCGCGGTTTCGTCCAGGGCGGCAGCGATTTCCTGCGGGGTCATGCCGATGTCCAGGTCGATCGCCTTGGCGGCCTCGAACAGTCGATCCAGATGCTCGTACAGGAAGGCCCAGCGCCGATTGTAGAGTCTGAGGCCCTCCCACACGCCGTCGCCCAGCATGAAGCCCGAGTCGTAGACCGAGACGGTGGCCGCGTCCCGATGCAGGAGTGTTCCGTTGACGTAGATCTTCAGATCCGCATTGCGCGGGTCGTCCTCTGCATCGTGGGATGTCGCGGACTGCGGTTGGGTATCCTGCATCTGATTCAAATGGACGTCCCCCTCGAGGTGCTGTGTGTCCGACAGCATGGCAAAACGCAGGTGCGACGTCGACGTCCCTGCGCACGTCCGGCTGACTCAGGTCCTTTGAACGGGTAGATTGGGTGCCGGAGGCGCGGCGAAGATGATCTTCAGGCAACTGTTCGACCCGGAGTCGGCGACATACACCTATCTGCTGGCGGACCCCGCGACCCGCGAGGCCGTCCTGATCGACCCAGTCTACGAACAGGCCCGGCGGGACGCCGCGCTGTTGCAGGAACTGGACCTCACGCTGGTCTATACGCTGGAAACCCACGTGCATGCCGACCACGTCACCGGCGCGTGGGCGCTGAAACAGCGGCTGGGCAGCCGTATCGCGCTTTCCGCCGCCAGCGGCGCCGACGGTGCGGACCGCCAGCTTCAACAGGACGACATCGTCTCGTTCGGCGGGCGCAGCCTGGAGGTGCGGGCGACGCCCGGCCATACCGGCGGCTGCCTGACCTATGTACTGGACGACCGCAGCATGGCATTCACCGGGGACTGCCTCCTGATCAGGGGTTGCGGACGCACTGACTTCCAGGAAGGCGACCCGCGGACGCTCTACCGCTCGGTGCACGACCAGATCTTCAGCCTGCCGGACACCTGCCTGTTATACCCCGGCCATGACTATCGCGGCCTGACCGTGACCAGCGTGGCGGAAGAGCGGCGTTTCAATCCGCGACTGGGGGGCGACCTCAGCGAAGGCGATTTCGCCGGCTATATGGACAACCTCGGGCTGGCGCATCCCAAGAAGATCGACGTCGCGGTGCCCGCCAACCTCAAATGCGGCAAGCCCGACACGGACGCGCCGCCGGACGACCCGACCTGGGCGCCGCTGGCGATCACCTTCGCAGGCATCTGGGAGGTCCAGCCGCAATGGCTGGAAGACCATTTGCGGGACGCCATGGTGATCGATGTACGCGAACCGGAAGAATTCGACGGGCAGCTTGGGCGGATCCCCGGTGCGCGCCTGGTGCCGCTGGGCGAACTTGCCGAGCGCGCCGAAGAGTTGAAGACGGAAAAGCCGGTTTTCGCGGTGTGCCGGGCCGGCGGGCGGTCGGCGCAAGCGACAGTCATCCTGCGACGTGCCGGTTTAGAGAAGGTAGCGAAACTGGCCGGCGGCATGCTGCGCTGGCGGGCGCAGCGTTGCCCGGTGGAGGGCGGGCGGGATTGAGGTCGGCCGATGCGCGTTTGATCCACCGCAAGGAAGGCCGGCCTTGCCCTCTCTAGAATTGCCGAAAGACCGACTGGCCGGGTGAAAGGACTGTCAATGGCAACCGCGACTGGATCCGAATCGGATATCGGTGTTGCACCGGAATGCAAGCATTTGGTGGAGACCATCGAAACGCTGATCGAAGTGGGGCGCCGCGATCAGGCGACCTCGGTCATGCGGCTGATGCGCCGCTGCATCTCGTTCAGCGATTGTCCTCACGTGGATACCTGCAGCGCGGCGCTTCACCGACTCGAAGGCGCGCGTAAGGCCTGACGCAGCCGCGCCGGGGCCGGCCGGCCCTCAGGGAAGACTTGGTCCCGCGCGCTTTTGACCGCACCCGTTGCCGCCGCGAATGGCGCCTTGTATATGGCTCGCATGCGCCTTCTCTATCATCTCTGGCTCTCTCCCTTTTCCCGCAAGGTCCGTGTCGTGCTGGGCGAAAAGCGACTGGACTGTGAACTCAAGGTGGAGAAGGTCTGGGAACGGCGCGATGCCTTCCTGGCGCTGAACCCCCGTGGCCAGGTACCGGTCCTGGTGGAGGAGGACGGCCATGTCCTGGCCGACAGCCAGGCAATTTGCGAGTACCTTGACGAGGTTTTTCCCGATCCGCCGCTGATGGGCGGCGACCCGCACACCCGCGCCGAGGCACGCCGGCTGACGTCCTGGTTCGATGAGAAGTTCCATGCCGAGGTCACCGTCAATCTGGTCGACGAAAAGATCACCAAGCGGATGCTGGGCCTGGGCGAACCGTTGTCCGCGGCGGTGCGCGCCGGCAACGAGAACATCCATACCCACCTCACCTATGTGGAATGGCTGATCGACCGGCGCTCCTGGCTCGCCGGCGAGGAGTTGACCATCGGCGACATCACGGCGGCGGCACACCTTTCGGCCGTGGACTATCTTGGCGACGTGCCTTGGGAGGATCACCCCGGCGCGAAGGACTGGTACGCGCGCATCAAGTCGCGGCCCAGTTTCCGCAGCATCCTGGGCGACCACATACCCGGCGCGCCGCCACCGAAGCACTACGCCGACCTGGATTTCTGACAACCGTCGTGCCGCTGGCAGCCACGTGCTTCGAGACGGCGGCTCCGCCGCCTCCTCGAGCCATGAGGGGAAAGGAATAGCCACCTCACCCTGAGGAGCGCCCGCACGGGCGCGTCTCGAAGGGCGTGGCTGCAGCCGTGCCAACCCTACCTGGTGTCCAGATCCATGATTTCCAGGTTGCGTTGTGCGGCGTCTGCGGCCGGCCGGCCGTTGTGCAGCTCGACGAGCTTTACCCAATCCGCACGCGCGCCTGCGTCGTCGCCGGCAAGGCGCAGGATATTACCCCGCTCCAACAGACCCTCGGGGTGTTCGGGGTCCAGCAGCAGCGCCTGGTTGGCATCCTCCAGGGCAAGCTCGGGCGCATCGACGAACCGGTAGGCGCTGGCGCGGAACACGAAGGCATCCGCGTCATAGGGATCCAGTTCGATTACCCGGTTCAGATCGTCGATCGCTTCCCAGTAGTTGCCGGCCAGTGCCAGCGTCAGGGCGCGGTCGGTCAGCAGGGCGCGGCTGTCGGGAACCAGTTCCAGGGCGGTGGTCTGGTTGGCAACGGCCCGCTCCAGCTCGTCCACTTCCTCCCAGCTCTTCGCCGCCTGTGCCAGGATATCGGCGCGAAGCGCCGGCGGTGCATCCTCCGGCAGTTCTTGGGCGACCGATTCCAGCATGGTCGCCGCATCGTCATACTGACCCATCCCGTAAAGCGACAACGCCACGCAGTGCCGTGCCGGCAGGCCACCGCCGTGGATCTCCCACATGCGCGCCTCTTCGTATGCCCGGTCCGGCGCGCTGCGGCCGAGGCGGATGCAGGTCTCATAGCGCTGTTCATCGTAGAACTTCGGATCCAGCCCGTCCTGTCCGGCGGCAGCGCCGGAAAGAAGAACCGCTAGGACGGCGAAGAACGACACTGTCTTGCGTGCCATGGCCTTGCTTCTGTTTGGTGGCGGTGCCTATAAACCCGCCGTTGCGCGCCCATGGCAAGGGATAGTTGATCGGTGCCGGAACCATCCACCACTGCGCCCCCGCCGCCGCGGCTGTTCTGTTTCGGGCTTGGTTATTCCGCCCGGGCGCTGCCCGCCGCGCTGTTGGCCGAAGGCTGGTCGGTCGCCGGGACCTGCCGGACGGAGGAAAAACGTGCGGCGCTGGCGGCGCAGGGATTCGACGTCTTTCTGTTCGACCGGGGGCGTCCATTGGCGGATACCGCGGGCGCCCTTCAGGGCGCCACGCACCTGTTGTCGTCGGTGCCGCCCGACGAGACGGGCGATCCCGTGATCTATCACCATGGCCCGGACATCGCAGGGCTGAAGACGCTGCGCTGGGCCGGCTATCTCTCGACCACCGGCGTCTACGGCGACCGGGACGGCGGCTGGGTCGACGAACAGGCGGAACGGCAGCCGAGCGGGCGACGCGGCCGCCGGCGGGTCGCAGCCGAAGATGCCTGGACCGACCTTTGGTTAACCCATGGCGTGCCGGTCCACCTGTTCCGCCTGGCAGGGATCTACGGGCCCGGTCGCAACGCCCTGGAAACGGTGCGGCAGGGCCGGGCCCGGCGGATCGTCAAGCCCGACCAGGTCTTCAGCCGCATCCACGTGGACGACATCGCCGCCGTGCTCAGGGCCTCGATGGCGGCGCCTCATCCCGGCACCGCATATAACGTCTGCGACGACGAGGCCGCCCCGCCCGACGTGGTGATTGCCCATGCCTGCACGCTGCTGGGCGTGGCGCCGCCGCCCGAAGAGCCGTTCGAGACGGCCGAGATGAGCGAGATGGCGCGCAGCTTCTATGCCGACAACAAACGCGTCAGCAACCGCCGGATAAAAGAGGAGCTGGGCGTGAGCCTGGCCTGTCCTGACTATCGTGCCGGCCTGGAGAAGCTCCTGAAAGACTGAACGCTGCTACAGCAGCGCGGCCACGGTTTCCGAAAGCCGTTCGAGGTCCTGCGGCGTCGACAGACGGTGGTCGCCGTTCTTGATCAGCGTCAGCGTCGCATCCAGCGAGGCAACCGCGTCAAAGCAGGCGAGCGCGTGGGAAACCGGCACGACCTCGTCCTCGGTGCCTTGCAGGATGCGCACCGGACCGTCGATCACGACCGCAGGCCCGTCCAGCAGGTGATGCTGCCGGGATTCCTCGATGAACTTCATCGTGATCGGGTAGGGGTCTTCTTCGAACGCACTGGGCTGGCTCCAGATACCGTCACGCTCCAGGGCGGCGCGGGCATCGGCGTCCAGGCTGGGCCACATCAACCGGGTGGGAAAATCGGGCGCCGGCGCAATCAGCACCAATGCGCAGACCCGCTCGGGGCGGGCCGCGGCCAGCAATAGCGCGATCCACGCGCCCATCGACGATCCCACCAGGACCTGGGGGCCCTTGGCGACTTGGTCGAGAACGGCCAGGGCATCCGTCCGCCACTGGCCGATCGTGCCGTCCTTGAACTCCCCGGAAGACAGGCCGTGGCCCTGATAGTCGAACCGGGTATAGGCGTGGCCGAGTCCCGTGCAGGCCTCGTCCAGCCACGTCGCCTTGTCGCCTTCCATCGTGGAATGATAGCCGGAACAGAACATCACGCCGGGCGACTTGCCCGGCCGGTGGCGGTATGCAATCTTGCCGCCTCCCTTATGTTGCAGTGTGCTAAAATCGCGCATCGCGCCGGACCAACCAGGCAGGGTAGACCAAGGGACGGACACGCCACCCTGGCATGACAGTGTTTTTCGTGACAAGCGTTCAGGTTTCCCCGAGGCAACATGTCCACAGACGAGTCTGACGCGTCCGCTCCCCGGGTTGCCGACGGCGACAAGACCCCGGTTATCCTCCAGGTGCTGCCGGCCTTGGACACGGGCGGGGTCGAACGGGGCACTGTCGATATTGCCGCGGCGGTTCACGAGGCGGGCTGGCTGTCGATCGTTGTTTCCAACGGCGGCCCGATGGTGCGCGAAGTGCTGCGCAGCGGTGCGGCCCATATTGAGCTTCCGGTGCATACAAAGAACCTCTTGGCCATGCGGCGCAACGTGTCGCGCCTGGTGAAGGTGATCCAGGAGCACAAGGTGGACATCGTGCATGTGCGCTCGCGCGCGCCGGCGTGGAGCGTTGCCGCCGCCTGCCGGCAGACGGGTGCGTCGATGGTTACCACGTTCCACGGCACCTATACGACCAACCTGCCCGGCAAGAAGATCTACAACGCCGTCATGACCCGCGGTGCGCGGGTCATCGCGATCTCCGAGTTCATCCGCGACCATATCCTCAGCACCTACGATGTTGACGAAGCGCGCGTGCGGATCATTCACCGCGGTATCGACCTGGGGCGTTTCAGTCCGTCCGCGGTCAGCCAGGAGCGGGTGATCAAGCTGGCGAAGCAATGGCGCCTGCCCGACGGCGTGCCGGTGATCCTCCTGCCGGGCCGGGTGACGCGCTGGAAGGGCCAATTGCTGCTGGTCAAGGCATTGGCCGGCATGGCCCGTGACGACCTGCGCTGTCTTTTGGTGGGCTCGGACCAGGGCCGCAGCGGCTTTGTCAGGGAGATCGAATCCACCGTCCGCCTCCTGGGCCTGGACTCCGTGGTCCATGTGGTCGGCGGATGCGACTACATGCCGGCCGCCTACATGCTGTCGGACGTCGTGGTTTCGGCATCGACCGACCCTGAAGCGTTCGGCCGGGTCGTGGCAGAGGGTCAGGCCATGGGGCGGCCCGTCGTTGCCCCGGCCCACGGCGCAGCCCCGGAGATCGTGATCCCCGATGCCACCGGCTGGCTGTTCGAGCCGGGCAACCCGGAGGACCTGGCACGCAACCTGGAAATCGCGCTGGCGCTGGGTAGCGACGAACGCGATGCCATGGCCCAGGCCGCCATCGCCAACGTCCGGCGTCATTTCGCGAAGGAACGCATGACCGAAGAGACCCTGGCCTTGTACCGCGAGGTGATGGCCGAGGCGGCCGCGGAAAGCGGCAATCCGATCGCGGCGTGACCCCGGTATCGGCGCGACGGGTTCTGGTGATCCGGCTCGGTGCGCTGGGTGACATGGTCATGTCCTTCGGCCCGTTTCAGACCATCCGACAGGCGCATGCCGAGGCCCATATCACGCTGTTGACGACCGCGCCTTTCGTGGAGTTGTGCGAACGCAGCGGTTGGTTCGACGACGTCTGGATCGACACAAGGCCGCACTATTCGGACCCGGCGGCGTGGTGGCGGCTACGCCGGCGCCTCAAGGGCGGCGACTTCGATATGGTCTACGATCTCCAGACCTCGGACCGGTCGTCCCTCTACTTCCACCTGATGCGTCCGCGTCCGCCCGCCTGGTCCGGGATCTCCCGCGGCTGCGCCTTCCGCCACACCAATCCCCAGCGAAATGCCCTGCACACGCTGGACCGCCAGGCCGACCAGCTTGCGGTTGCCGGGATCGCGGCCGTCCCGCCGCCGGACCTTTCATGGATGGTGGGCGACATCGACCGGTTCGCGCTGCCGCCGCGGTTTGCGCTGTTGGTCCCGGGCGCGACGACCCATCGCGGGGTCAAGCGGTGGGCGCCGGAGCGCTACGGTGCGCTGGCACAGCGCCTGGCGGAACGCGGGGCGGTCCCGGTCCTGATTGGAACCGCCGCCGAGCGGGAGGCCCTTCGCACGATCTCCGCAGCCTGTCCAGCCGCCATCGACCTTGGCGGGAAGACCGAGCTGTTCGATCTGGCGGCGCTGGCCCGATCCGCTGCGGTAGCGGTGGGCAACGACACGGGGCCCGTGCACATCGCCGCCTTGTCCGGCTGTCCGACGCTGATGTTGCTGTCGGATGCGACGCACCCCTCGATCACCCAGCCCCGCTGGGATCATGTGACGGCGCTGACGCGCGCCGACCTTGCGGACCTCGGCGTGGATGAGGTTGCGACAGCCCTGAGTCTGCGATAAACAGCCGCGTTCGGGTCCGGGGTCGGATCCCACCAAAACCGCTAGAGTGAGATGGAACAGATGGTTGCGATAACGCTCCCAGACGGCAGCGTGCGCTCCTATGACGGCCCGGTGACGGCCGCGGAGGTCGCTGCTTCGATCGGACCGGGGCTGGCCAAGGCCTCGGTGATCGCCCTTGTCGACGGCGAGGAGTGGGACTTGACCCGGACCATCGAGACCGATGCGGCGGTGGCGCTGGTCACCCGGAACGACGACAAGGCGCTGGAGGTGATCCGGCACGACTGCAGCCATGTCATGGCCAAGGCGGTGCAGGAGCTCTATCCCGGCACCCAGGTGACGATCGGACCGGCGATCGACGACGGCTTTTATTACGACTTCGCCCGCGACGAGCACTTCTCGCCGGACGACTTCGAACGCATCGAAGCGCGTATGCACGAAATCGTCGATGCCGACGAGGCGTTCGAGCGCGAGGTCTGGGACCGGGACGAGGCGGTCCAGCATTTCACGGACATCGGTGAGACCTATAAGGCCGAGCTGATCGCCGCCATCCCCGACGGAGAGCCCGTCTCGATCTACCGCACCGGCGCCTGGATTGATCTGTGCCGCGGGCCGCACCTGCGGTCGACGGGCGAGATCGGCCATGCCTTCAAGCTGATGAAGCTGGCCGGCGCCTATTGGCGGGGCGACCACCGCAACCCGATGCTGCAGCGGATCTACGGGACGGCCTGGCGATCGGAAAAGGAACTGAAGGCCTACCTAACGCGGCTCGAAGAAGCCGAACGGCGCGACCACCGCCGTCTGGGCCGTGAACTGGACCTGTTTCACTTCCAGGAGGAAGCGATCGGTTCCGTGTTCTGGCATCCCAAGGGCTGGACGCTGTACCGTACGGCCGAAAGCTACATGCGCAGCCGGCTGGACAAGGCGGGCTATCGGGAGGTCAGGACGCCGGTGCTGCTGGACCGGACCCTTTGGGAGAAGTCCGGGCACTGGGAGAAGTTCCGCGAGCACATGTTCCTGGCCGAGGACGAGCACGACCGCATGCTGGCACTGAAGCCGATGAACTGTCCGGCCCATGTGCAGATCTTCAAGCAGGGGATCGTCAGCTACCGAGACCTGCCGATCCGGATGGCGGAGTTCGGCTCGTGCCACCGAAACGAACCGTCGGGCGCCCTGCACGGCCTGATGCGCGTGCGCGCCTTCACCCAGGACGACGCGCATATCTTCTGCACGGAAGACCAGATCGTGCAGGAGACGAAAAACGTCTGCGAACTCCTGATGTCGGTTTACAAGGCCTTCGGGTTCGAGGACATCACCGTCAAGTTCGCCGACCGTCCGCCCGTCCGGTCCGGCGATGACGCCACCTGGGACCGGGCCGAAGAAGCGCTGATGGTGGCGACCAAGGCCGCCGGCCTGGACTTCGTGCTCAATCCCGGCGAGGGGGCGTTCTACGGACCCAAGCTTGAATTCGTGCTGCGCGACGCGATCGGCCGCGAATGGCAATGCGGCACGCATCAGGTGGACTTCGTGCTGCCCGAGCGGCTGGACGCGACCTATGTGGACGAGCATGGCGAGAAGCGCCGGCCTGCGATGTTGCACCGGGCCATCGTGGGGTCGTTCGAGCGCTTCCTGGGGATCCTGATCGAGCACTATGAAGGCAAGTTTCCGATGTGGCTGGCGCCGCGCCAGGTCGTCGTCGCCACCATCACGTCGGATGCCGACGCCTATGCGCGCACGGTTCTGGAGAAACTGGTAGCGGCCGGTCTGCGGGCCGAGGCCGACCTGCGCAACGAGAAGATCAATTACAAGGTGCGTGAGCACTCCGTTAAGAAAGTGCCCGCACTATTCGTCGTCGGGAAACGCGAAGCCGAATACGAGACGGTCGCGCTGCGTCGTCTCGGTGGCAAGGCACAAGAAATCCTTGCGCTCGACAACGCGATATCTATGCTTGAGGTCGAAGCGGAGATGCCGGGTTCTGACTAGGAGGGAGGGGCCAGGCATCGGCCGGCTCCTTTTTTCGTGGGAGCCTCGCCGGCTTCGTGAATGCAGTCCCGCCGCGTGTATTAGGGTAGTCAACGGCCCGGTGATCCGGGCGAAGGAGGAATTATACGCCGTCCGTTCTTTGCGTCCGCGCCGGTCCGCGAGGGGCCGCGCGTGAACGAGATGATCACGAACCCGAATGTCCGTCTCATCGACGAGAACGGAGAGAATGTCGGGGTCGTCGACACCGCATCAGCACAGGAACGCGCCGTCGAAGTCGGGCTTGACCTTGTCGAGGTCTCGCCGAACGCCGATCCACCGGTCTGCAAGATCATGGATTACGGCAAGTACAAATACGAAGAGCAGAAACGCAAGAACGAAGCGCGCAAGAAACAAAAGACCATCACGATCAAAGAGATCAAGATGCGGCCGAACATCGACACGCATGATTACGACACGAAGATGAAGTCGGTGAACAGCTTCCTTGATGCCGGTGACAAGGTGAAAGTCACTCTGCGCTTCCGCGGCCGCGAGCTGGCCCACCAGGAGCTGGGCCGGCGGGTCTTGGAGCGGGTCCGCGAGGATCTGGGCGAGAAGATCAAGGTCGAACAGCTTCCGTCCATGGAAGGACGGCAGATGACCATGGTGCTGGCGCCGAAATAGGCGCCGCGGCCGCCCCGCGGCCCCCTTAAGCGCATCGACCCGTGTGTTGCGCCGTCCCGAAGAAGGGGCGGTGCGTTCGGGGCTGTCACAATCTGGAAGCGATCTTAACTCACACTAGTGCACGCACCGGCGATTCGTGCCGTGATGACCAGGCACGCGTAAGACCGGTCTCCTTGGCATCTTCCGTTTTGACGAACCGATCCCCGGAGAACAGATATGGCACGCCAGACCCCAACCAGCACCAAGCCCACCCAGGAGCCCGAGGCGCCCATGGCCGCCTTCATGGCCGGCAGCGGCGAAGGCATCGAAACGGCCCTGGAAAGCCAACGGGCGATCCTGGACGGCATGGCCGAAATCGGCCAGGAAGTGATGACCTTCATGAGCCGCCGGCTGCAGGAGGATATGGACGCGTCGCAATCGCTGATGACCTGCAAGACGCCCGAGGAGGCGTTCCATGTTCAGCGCCGGTTTGCCGAGACCGCGACCCGCGAGTACTTCGAAGAGGCGCGCAAGGTCATGGAGCTTGCCGCCAGGGTTGCACGCGACGGCTGGGCGCCGATGGAGCGGCGCACCGCCGCGGCGCTGAAGGACCTGAACGGCGAAACCGACTGAATGGCACCGGGCCCTCGGGGCCCGGTCCGCCCTTGCAAACGCCCGCGCATCCTTCTATAAACCCGCGCGTTCATGAAACCGGCGCGCGTGGGCCGATGGGTATGCCCCGCCGCCGAAACAAGGCCAGACCGGCGTTATCGCGGCATCGACCGCGGCGGGCCGGTCCCACGGAAGGATGCCAAAATGCCCAAGTTGAAGTCCAAAAGCTCTGCCAAGAAACGGTTCAGACTGACCGCCAAGGGCAAGGTGCGCTTCTACAGCGCACGGTTGCGCCACAACACCGCCAGGCGGCCGCAGAAGATGAAGCGGCAGAACCGCGGAAGCCAGTTGATGGCCGCCGCCGACGCCAAGGTGGTGAAACGCAACTACCTGCATAGCTGACCCCGACCCGACAGTCCGAGGAACCGAACAATGGCACGTGTCAAACGGGGCGTGACGACCAACGCCCGTCACAAGAAGATCCTGAAGCAGGCAAAGGGCGCCCGCGGGCGTTCGAAGAACACCTTCCGCGCGGCGATCCAGCGCGTCGAGAAGTCCCTGCAATATGCCTACCGCGACCGGCGTACCCGCAAGCGCGATTTCCGCCGGCTGTGGATCCAGCGGATCAATGCGAGCGCGCGGGAACACGACCTGACCTATGCCCGATTTATCGACGGGATCAAAAAGGGCGGAGTCGACCTGGACCGGAAAGTGCTGGCCGAACTGGCCGTTTCCGAGCCCGACGCCTTCAAGGCGCTGGTCGATCAGGCCAAGGACGCCCTCGCTGCGGGCTGACCCGTCCCTCCGGGACATGCGTTTATCAGCGGGGCCGCGCCTTGAGCCGGCCCCGTCTGTGTTTTTGTCGAAGGCGTGGGGAAGATGACCGAAACTGCGAACCAGGACCTCGAAGCGCTGAAGGCCGAGCTGGTCGGTGCGGCCAGCGCCGCGCCGGACCTAGACGCGCTTGAGACACTGCGGGTCGAGGCCCTGGGAAAGAAAGGCCGGGTGACCGGCCTGATGAAGGCGCTGGGCGGCCTGGAGCCCGAGGCGCGGAAGGAGGCGGGCCGCCGGCTGAACGAGGTCAAACAGGCCGTGCAGCAGGCGATCGAGGCTCGGCGCGACGACCTGGCCGATGCGGAGCTGGAAGCGCGCCTGGTGAAGGAATCGATCGACGTTTCGCTGCCGGTGCGGCCGCGCCCGGTGGGCCGTATCCATCCCATCAGCCAGACCATCGACGAGATCATCGCGATTTTCGGCGAGATGGGCTTTTCGGTGGCCGAAGGCCCGCATATCGAGGAAGACTGGCTGAACTTCGGCGCGCTCAACTTCCCCGACGAGCATCCGGCGCGCCAGGAAATGGACACCTTCTATCTGCCGTCGCGCGAAGACGGCACCCGGCTGGTTCTGCGCACGCATACCTCGCCGGTTCAGATCCGCCACATGCAGGCGCACGAGCCGCCGATCCGGATTATCGCGCCGGGCCGCACCTTCCGCGCCGACTCCGACGCGACGCACAGCCCCATGTTCCACCAGGTCGAAGGCCTGGTGATCGACAAGACGACCCATATGGGTCACCTGAAAGGCACCTTGATCGAATTCTGCCGTGCCTTCTTCGGGATCGACGACCTGCCGGTGCGGTTCCGGGCCAGCTACTTCCCCTTCACCGAACCGTCGGCGGAGGTCGACATCGGCTGTTCGCGCGAAGGCGGCCAGCTGGTGATCGGTCCGGGCAAGGACTGGCTGGAGATCCTGGGCAGCGGCATGGTGCATCCCAATGTGCTGCGCAACTGCGGGCTCGATCCGGCCGAATACCAGGGCTATGCCTTCGGCATGGGGATCGAGCGCATCGCGATGCTGAAATACGGCATTCCCGACTTGCGCACATTCTACGATTCCGATCTCCGGTGGTTGCGCCACTACGGCTTCGTGCCGCTGGAAGCGCCGTCCGTGGTGCGGGGGCTGTAGGCCATGAAGTTCACGCTCAACTGGCTGAAGGACCACCTGGAAACCGACGCGCCCCTGGAGGCGATGCTGGAGACGATGTTCCAGATCGGCCTGGAGGTCGAGGCGGTCGAGGACCGCGCCGCCGCCCTGGCGCCGTTCACCGTTGCCTATGTCAAGGAGGCGAAGCAGCATCCCGACGCCGACCGCCTCAGGGTCTGCACCGTCGACACCGGCACGGAGGAGGTCCAGGTCGTGTGCGGTGCGCCGAACGCGCGCACCGGCATGTGGGGCGTCTTCGCGCCGTCGGGCAGCTACATCCCCGGCACCGACATGACCCTGAAGCCCGGCGTCATCCGCGGCGTCCAGTCGAACGGGATGCTGGTCTCCGAGCGCGAGATGGGGCTCAGCGACGAGCACGAAGGCATCATCGACCTGGAGGCCGAGGGCTGTGTGGCCGAAGACCTGACCCTGGGCGCCCCGTTCGCCGCCGTGATGGGGCTGGACGATCCGGTGATCGAAATCGGCATCACGCCCAACCGCAGCGACTGCGCCGGTGTGCGCGGGATCGCGCGCGACCTGGCGGCGGCCGGGCACGGCCGGCTGAAACCGCTGGATATCCCCAAGGTGGAAGGCAGTTTCGACAGTCCGATCGTCTGGAAACGGGACCTCCCCGCCGACCATGGGGATGCCTGCCCCTTCGTTGCGGGCCGGTACTTCAGGGGCGTGAAGAACGGGCCCAGCCCGGCCTGGATGCAGACCCGGCTGAAGGCGATCGGGCTCAGGCCGATTTCGGCACTGGTCGACATCACCAACTACGTCACCTACGACCTGAACCGGCCGCTGCACGTCTTCGATGCGGACAAGGTCAAGGGCGACCCGACCATGCGTTTCGCCCGCGACGGGGAAACGATCCTGTCGCTGGACGGCAAGGAATACACGCTGGAAGACGGCATGGTCGTCATCGCCGACGAGAACGGCCCGGAAGGGATCGGCGGAGTCATGGGCGGCGAGCCGTCGGGCTGTACCGAGGAAACCACCAACGTGTTCCTGGAGGTGGCGCTGTTCGATCCTGTGGTCGCCGCACGCACCGGGCGCAAGCTGGGGATCCAGTCGGACGCGCGGTACCGGTTCGAGCGCGGGATCGATCCCGAAAGCGCGGTCTGGGGCCCGGAGGTGGCGGCGCGGCTGATCGGCGCGTTGTGCGGCGGCGAAACCAGCCACGTGGTGTCCGCCGGTACAGTGCCAGACACGTCCCGCACGATCGCGCTGCGCACGTCGCGCGTCGAAACGCTGGGCGGGGTGACTGTTCCGGCGGATGAACAGGTGGGTATCCTGGAGGCCTTGGGATTTGGAACCGAGCGGGACGGCGAGACCATCAGTTGTTCGGTGCCGGGCTGGCGTCCGGACGTGGAGGGCGAGGCCTGCCTGGTCGAGGAGGTCCTGCGGATCCACGGCTACGACAGCATCCCCCAGTCGGGAATGGTGCTGGATACCACCTTGCCGCTGCCGGCATTGTCGGTGCGCCAGCACCGCCAGGCCGCGGCGCGGACGGCGCTCAGCTGGAACGGGTTGAACGAGACGGTCACTTTCTCGTTCCTTGCGGAACGGGTGGCGCGGCTGTTCGACTGGTCCAAGGACACACTTCGGCTGGTCAACCCGATCAGCGCCGATCTCGATGTGATGCGGCCGTCGGTGCTGCCCAACCTGATCGAGGCGCTTGGACGCAACGCCGACCGGGGCATTGCCGATGCCGGCCTGTTCGAGGTGGGTCCCGCCTATTCCGACGACACGCCCGAGGGCGAGGCACTGGTGGCCGGCGCCGTGCGCAGCGGCAACAGCGGTCCGCGCCACTGGGACACTCGGCCGCGGCCCATCGATGCGTTCGATGCCAAGGCCGACGCACTGTCGGTGCTGGAGGCGTGCGGCGCGCCCACTCGCAATCTTCAGGTCACCACCGACGCCCCGCGCTGGTACCACCCCGGCCGGTCCGGAACGCTGCGCCTGGGCCCGAACGAGCTGGCGCATTTCGGCGAGCTCCATCCCCGGATCCTGAAGGCCATGGACGTCAAGGGCCCGATGGTGGCTTGCGAGATCCGGCTGGAGGCGATCCCGCAGCCCAAGGCGAAGGCATCGGGCAAGCTGAGGGCCGCGCTGGAGGTTTCGGCGTTGCAAGCGGTCAGTCGCGACTTCGCCTTCGTCCTGGACGACACGGTCCCGGCCGAGAAGGTCGTGCGGGCGGCGGCCGTCGCGGACAAGGCACTCGTTGCAGACGTCGCGGTCTTCGACGTCTACCAGGGAACCGGCCTCGCCGAAGGACAGAAGTCCGTCGCCATCTCGGTGACGTTGCAGCCTACGGACAAGACGCTGACCGACGAGGAGATCGGCGCGGTTTCCGAGAAGGTGGTTGCGGCGGTTTCCAAGCACACCGGCGGCGTCCTGCGCGCCTGACCGGTTGGGTCGGCTTCAGCTTTCGTTAACCCTCACATGGAAGGATCGGCGCCGGTGTACTGCATTTGCAGTTGACGACGGTGCGGCGGGCGGTTCTTCTGGCAACGGGTAACGGCGGGACGTGACTTCCATGAACGCGCGCAGGACGGCGGCGCCGCAAGGCGACCGGCCGGCGGCGAAAAGATCCTATGTCATTCCCTGCGCCTCGGCGTTTCGCGACGCCGTGCAGGTGCTGGCGAACGCGCGCGGCGTCAATGCGGGCGACCTCGCCCGTTCGGTGATGCTGACCCTGCCCGAAAAGGTGATCGCCGGGTTCCCGGATCCGGGCGGTCCCGGCCTGGACGATCGGGAGACCGTCGTCCTCAAGTCGGGCGCCCAGGCGGGCAAGCCCTGGCGCCGCAAGCCGCGCCTTCAGGTCCGCCTGCCTGCCGGCCACGACATGCCGACGATCCGCCGGGCGCTGGGCATCGCGCTTGCCCTGGAACAGGGCAAGGTCGCCTTCACCCTGGAAGAAGGCAAGGGCCCCGGCTCGCCGAGAAACTGAAGGACCGGGATCAGACCATCGACCGGCTGCGCAGCGTCGTCTCCACGTTGGCCTTCACGCCGCTCTCCGACGGCGTGCGCAACCGGGCCGATGCGCTGCACGTGCTCGGCTTTCCGCCCGACAGCCACCCGGACGGGCGTGCGGTGAACGCCCGCTTCCGGCTGCTGGCCACCGTGCACCACCCCGACAGCGAGATCGGCGACCACGAACGCATGACCCAGCTGACCCAGGCCGTGCGCGCGCTGCGGCCGGGGCGGAGTTAGGCGCCCATGCCGCAGGTCCCAGACATTGCACCTTGCCGCGACGCGCACTATGGTGCGCGCGCTTGGCTCACAAGTGACTGATTCTCCGACCGCAATGACCGACCTCGCGCACATCCGCAACTTTGCCATCATCGCCCATATCGACCACGGCAAGTCGACGCTGGCCGACCGCCTGATCGAACACTGCGGCGGGCTGGAAAGCCGGGAGATGAAGCAACAGGTGCTCGACTCCATGGAGCTGGAGCGCGAGCGCGGGATCACCATCAAGGCGCAGACCGTGCGCCTGCGCTACACGGCACAGGACGGCGCGACCTACACGCTGAACCTGATGGATACGCCCGGGCATGTGGACTTCACCTACGAGGTGTCGCGCTCGCTATCGGCCTGCGAGGGCTGTCTCCTGGTGGTCGATGCCAGCCAGGGCGTGGAGGCGCAGACCCTGGCCAACGTCTATCAGGCCCTGGACAACGACCTGGAGATCATCCCGGTCCTCAACAAGATCGACCTGCCGGCCGCCGAGCCCAGCCGGATCCGCCAGCAGATCGAGGACGTCATCGGCATCGACGCCTCCGATGCCGTGGAGGTTTCCGCAAAGACGGGGATTGGCATCGACGAGGTGCTGGAGGCGCTGGTCACCCGGCTGCCGCCGCCCGAAGGCGATGCGGATGCCCGCCTGCGTGCGCTGTTGGTGGACAGCTGGTACGACGCCTATCTGGGCGTCGTGGCGCTGGTGCGGGTCAAGGACGGCGTTCTGCGCAAGGGCCAGAAGCTGCGTATGATGGCGACGGGGGCCGTGCACGAGGTGGACCGGGTGGGCGTGTTCACGCCCAAGGGCGTGATGGTCGATGCATTGCGTCCGGGCGAGATGGGTTTCATCACCGCCGCCATCAAGACGGTTGCCGACTGCAAGGTGGGCGATACCCTGACCGAGGAACGCGCGCCGGCCGAGGCACCACTGCCGGGTTTCAAACCGTCGGTGCCGGTGGTGTTCTGCGGGCTGTTCCCAGTAGACAGCAACGACTTCGAGGAACTGCGCGAAAGCCTCGCCAAGCTGGCGCTCAACGACTCCAGTTTTCATTACGAGGCGGAATCCTCGGCCGCGCTCGGCTTCGGGTTCCGCTGCGGATTCCTGGGGCTCCTGCACCTGGAGATCGTCCAGGAGCGCCTCGCGCGCGAGTTCAACCTGGAGCTCATCTCCACCGCGCCGTCGGTGGTCTACAAGATCCATCTCACCGACGGCGAGTCCTTAGAATTGCACAACCCCGTGGACTTCCCGGACGTGGTGAAGATCGACACGATCGAAGAACCCTGGATCAAGGCGACCATCATGGTCCCCGACGAGTTCCTGGGTCCGATCCTGACCCTGTGCACCGAACGCCGGGGCGAGCAGGTCGAACTCACTTATGTGGGCAATCGGGCGATGGCGGTCTACCGGCTGCCGCTGAACGAGGTGGTGTTCGATTTCTACGACCGGCTGAAATCGGTGAGCCGCGGTTATGCGTCGTTCGATTACGAGATCGAGGGCTACCGCACCGGCGACCTGGTCAAGGTGCAGATCCTGATCAACGGCGACCCGGTGGACGCGCTGTCGATGATCGTCCATGCGACCCAGGCGGAGCGGCGCGGCCGCGCGGTGTGCGAACGGCTGAAGGAGCTGATCCCGCGGCAGCTGTTCAAGGTGGCGATCCAGGCCGCCATCGGCGGCAAGATCATCGCCCGGGAAACCGTGGGCGCCCTGCGCAAGGACGTGACCGCCAAGTGCTACGGCGGCGACGTCAGCCGCAAGCGCAAGCTGCTGGAAAAGCAGAAGGCGGGCAAGAAACGCATGCGCCAGTTCGGCAATGTGGACATCCCCCAGTCGGCCTTCCTGGACGCGCTCAAGATGGGCGATCAGTAGCGGCTCACACCCTGAGCAAGCGGATATATCCCTAACACTATAGACCGGTTACATCCATGACAGTTTTGGTTGGTTGTGCCTTGGGCCGGGGCGGCCGCCCCGGCCCGAAGTGTTGGAACTTCTGTGTTCTCCGGTCGATGATCCCGAGGTTGATATCGGCGAAGCAGAGCAGCCAGTGTCCGTCTTCGATCTCTCGGATACCGATGGGCTCTCCTGGGAGAGCTTCTGAGACGAAGAT
>Ga0209782_1000364_pt1 | contig 18819 bp, 18 predicted proteins | sample WorMetmaBAHAMAS1_FD_187390 | JGI IMG/M metagenome (GOLD analysis project Ga0209782, IMG submission 187390) | Marine gutless worms symbiont microbial communities from Max Planck institute for Marine Microbiology, Germany - Inanidrilus... | ecosystem: Host-associated > Annelida > Digestive system...
GGTGGCGCGCGTTCGGCGCACGCGGATCAGGAAGGTCGGAAAACATCAGCAGCGCTCCTTGTGAATCGCCGCCAGTCGAATCCCTGCCTAATCACAACGCAACCAAAATCCCATATGCGATTCCCCTCTCCCCATGGGGGAGAGGGGCTTTTGGTCCCTTCTCCCCTGGGGGGAGACCTGCCTGCGCGAAGCCGGAGCTTCGCTTCGGCGAAGGCAGGAGGTGGCCCGAAGTCCTGAGGAAGCCGCGACAAGCGGCAGTCACGAAGGACGGATGAGGGGGTTACCGACGCCGGTTGTGGATCGTCCCGCTTCAGCACGTAACCATTTATTCAGGTTAACCGATTATGACGACGCCATGACTGACGGTACGGTTCTTTTGGTATCGCTGTTCGGCGGCGTCTGTCTTTTATTGTGGGGCGTCCGCATGGTGCGCACCGGCGTGTTTCGGGCCTTCGGCCCGTCGCTGCGCAACACCCTGGCGGCCTGCACCGGCAACCCGATCACCGCCTACGGCGCCGGGCTGGGTGTCACCGGCATCCTGCAAAGCAGCACAGCCACGGCCCTGATTGTTTCTTCCTTCGCCGGCCGCGGCATGATCACCACCTATGCCGGCCTGGCGTTGATGCTGGGCGCGGATCTGGGCTCGACCCTGCTGGCCCAGGTCCTGTCGCTGGGGCTGACCTGGCTGTCGCCCATCGCGATTTCAGGCGGCGTGATCGCCTTCCTGGTCGGAAAAGAGGGCAAGGCACGCCAGCTGGGGCGGGTCGCCATCGGGCTTGGCCTGATGCTGCTGGCCCTGAAACTGATCGGCGATGCCACGGCGCCCTTGCGCGCGTCAGAGGCCTTCGGCGCGATCCTGGCCCTGTTGAGCGACGAGGCGCTCATCGCCGTGATTCTGACAGCGGCCATCACCTGGTTTGCCCATTCGAGCCTCGCCATCGTGCTGCTGGTGATGTCGCTGACCGCGTCCGGGACCGCTCCGGTCTCGCTGGCGCTCGCCCTGGTCGTCGGAATCAATATCGGCGGCGTCCTGGCGCCCGTGGTGATGACCGCGCGGGAAAGCCCGGAGGCACGCCGTATCCCGATCGGCAACCTGATGATGCGGATTTCGATTGCCGCGGCCGCACTGCTGTTTATGGATTTCATCGCGCCCCTGATCGCCATGCTGGAAACCGATCCGGGCCGCCAGGTGGTGAACTTTCACACCGCCTTCAACCTGACGATGGGCCTGGTGTTCCTGCCTTTCACCGCACCGTTCGCCCGGCTGTGCGCGAAACTGATCCCCGATGTGACGCTGCGCGAAGACAGCCAAGAGCCGCGCAACCTGGATCCAAGCGCACTGTCGTCTCCGCCGATCGCTCTGGCCTGCGCGGTGCGTGAAACCTTGCGCATGGGCGAGGTGGTCCAGGACATGCTGGGCCGGTCGATCACCGCGCTGACCGCGGACGACAAGACCCTGGTGCGCGACATCGAGGAAGCGGACGACGAGGTCGACCGGCTGCACGAGGCGATCAAAGGCTACGTCATGGAATTCTCAAAGAACGAGATGGACGACGGAGAAAGCCAGCGCATGGTGGAGGTCCTGTCCTTCACGACCAACCTGGAACATATCGGCGATATCGTCGACAAGAGCCTGATGGAGCTGGCGTCGAAACGAATCCGCCACCGGCTGCGGTTCTCGGACGACGGCGAGACCGAGCTCAGGGAATTTCACCGCGCGGTCATGGAAAACCTGCAACTGGCGCTCAACGTCTTCGTGACCCGTGACGTGGAGATGGCGCGCAAGCTGTTGGAGCAGAAAGGCGCGATCCGCCAGGCCGAACTGGCTGCCGCGCGCAGCCACTATGCTCGCGTCGGGGCCGGCGTGCCGGAATCCGTGGAAACCAGCGGCATCCACATGGATATCATCAGCGACCTGAAACGCATCAACGGCCACGTTGCATCGGTCGCCTACCCCATCCTGGAGGAGGCTGGGTTGCTGCGGTCCAGCCGACTGAAGAAGAAGAAGGCGGACGCCATCGTCTCGGCGCTGTCGGCCGACAACGTGGTGTCGATCGCCCGGTAGCGGCGACGCGGCGGCCTGCCGCGTCATTCAATCTCGTCCATCGCAAGTTTCGGAATGCGCCCGGCCGCGCCCTGGACTAGTGTCGCGGCTGTTTTTGCTGTTCCGGACCGCGACCAATGGCATCGCCGCAACCCATCAAGCAAACGATGGGTCCCTTGGAATGGGGCCTTCTGGTCCTGCTGTCCATTTTGTGGGGCGCGTCGTTCTTCTTCGCCGAGGTGGCGCTGGCGGAACTACAGCCCTTCACCATCGTCTTCGCCCGCGTGTCGCTGGCAGCGGTCGCACTGTGGGTGCTGGTCGCGCTGACGGGGGGTGGCATGCCGTTTTCCGGCCGCCTCTGGGGCGCTTTCTTGGTGATGGGGCTGGTCAACAACTTCATCCCCTTCAGCCTGATCGTCTGGGGCCAGACCCAAATCTCGGGCGGCCTGGCGTCCATCCTGAATGCAACCACGCCGGTCTTCACCGTGATCGTGGCGCATTTCTTCACCCGCGACGAAAAGCTGACCGCGAACCGGATCGCCGGCATCGTCCTGGGCTTTGCCGGCGTCGTGGTGATGATCGGGCCCGAGGCGCTGGCCGGCCTGGGTTCGAACGTGATCGCCCAGCTCTCTGTCATGGGCGGGGCGCTGGCCTACGGCGTGGCCGGCGTCTTTGGCCGGCGTTTCGCCGGAACGCCGCCCCTGGTGACGGCAGCCGGCCAGGTCACCGCGTCCAGCGTGCTTATGTTTCCGGTGATGCTGGCGGTCGACCGTCCCTGGGAACTGGCGATGCCGGCGGCGGAAACCTGGGCCGCGCTGTTGGGCGTTGCGCTTATCAGCACCGCGGCCGCCTATGTGATCTTCTTTCGGATCCTGGCCACGTCCGGAGCGACCAACATCATGCTGGTCACCCTGCTGGTCCCGGTCAGCGCCATTATTCTGGGGGTCCTGATCCTGGGCGAAACCCTGTCCCTCCTGCACATCGCCGGCATGGCCCTGATCGGCCTGGGCCTGCTCGCGATCGACGGGCGGGCAATGGGACTGCTCCGGCGGCGGCAAATGGCCGACACCTGAACCCCCGCCGCCTGCCGCTGCGCTGCCGCAACCGTGCCGGTTCACATATCCAGCCCATGCGGCAGCACTGTGATGTCGCGGATCACCACACCGTCGGGCCGGGTGAGCATGAACATCACGCACTCGGCCACTTCTTTGGCCTCCATCAACGCCTTCGCTGCCAGAGCCTCTTCCATCTTGGCCTTCGGCCAGTCGTCGAGAAGCGCGGTGATCACCGGCCCCGGAAGAACCGCCCCCATGCGGATATTGTGTTCGATGAGCTGGCGTCTGGTGGAGTGCACGAAAGCCTGCACAGCGAATTTCGAGGCAGTGTAGATCGGCTCCCAGATCACCGGGATCACGCCGGCAACGGAGCTGGTGAAGATGATGTCCCCGCTCTTCTTCTCGATCATGTGCGGTAGCACTGCATGGACCGAGCGGAAGGCCGCATTGGTATTGAGGTTCAGCACCTTGTCCCAGACATCCGGGTCGCCATCTGCCACTGCGCCTCCAACATAGGCGCCGGCATTGGCGTGAAAAATGTCCAGGCCTCCCGTGAGCCCGAGAATGCGCGGCAGGATCCCCGATACCGCTTCGCCGTCGAGAAGATCCACGTTCAGCGGATGTGCGCGGTTTTCAAGCTCGGCGCATATCTCGTCGAGCTTACCTTCGTCCCGGTCGATCAGCACGACCTCTGCTCCCGCGGCATGCATCGCCTGCGCGCAGGCAAGGCCGATCCCCGATGCAGCCCCGGTGACTGCTGCCGTTTTGCCTTCGAGTGCCTCGTTCATACTGAGTCCCCTCACGTTTGTTCAAAAAAACGAGCCCATTTGCACCGCGTTCCACAGCCAATGCGCTGTCCTCTTCTTGTCCGCCAGGCTGTTCAATGCTTCACCGCTCCCATCGTTAGGCCGGACACAATGTGCCGCTGCATCAGAAGCGTGAATATGACGGGTGGTGCTGCCTGGATGATCGTCGCCGCGGCAATCAGCTCCCAAAACACATTGCCTGTCGTCACGAACGAGGTGATCACCACTGGAAAAGTCTTGGCGGCGCGCACTGTCAGGAACAGGGCGAGAAGGAGTTCGTTCCACGCAAAGATGAAGACGAACGTCGCAACTGTCGCGATGCCGCTGCGGGCCAGTGGAATGGCGACGATCCAGAGCGTCTGAAACCAGGAACATCCCTCGATTCGGGCGGCTTCGATGATCTCCTTCGGGATGCTCCGAAAGAACGACATCCCCACCCATATCGCAAATGGCAGGTTGAAACCGGCGTAAACCAGAATCATGCCGACCAGGGTGTCCAACATACCGAACCCATTGAACACGATGAACAACGGCACGGCCGCCGCAATCGGAGGCATCATCCGGGTGCTGAGGATCCAATCGGCAAGAAAATCCTTGGCCCTGAACTGGAAATTCACCAGCCCAAAGGCTGCTGGCAGGGCAATTGTCATACAAAGCGCGGTCGCACCGACGGTGATGACAACCGAGTTCAGCAGAAACATCCAGTTCTCGGTCAACAGAACCCGAAAATGCTCCAGATATGTGAAGTTGGGCAGCCAAACCGGTGGAATCGCGTAAAGATCCGTGCGCGTCTTGAAGGCCGCCAGCACGATCCAGACAATCGGAGCCGTAAAGATGAAGACAATACCGAATGCTGCAGGCAATGCCGGATTAGGTATTCTGAACATGGTGGCCTCAACGCCGAGTGAAGACCCGTCTGCAAGGTGGGACAGGGTGCAGCCCGCACCACCCGATAGGTGGTCGATCGACGGTCAGTTCAAACGTTCGTCATTCGCTCCAAAGACATGGCAAGACACGCCAGGCAGCGACAGATAGATGGTCTCACCGCCGTGATAGTCGCGTTCGCCAACCGCGCGAACCGTCACCATGCCGACATTCGGAACCTCAACGTAAAGGAAGGCATCGCTGCCAAGCTGTTCTTCGACAATGATCGTGCCTTTCCAGTCACCGCTTTCGTGTGAGTACTCGATGTGCTCGGGCCGGATTCCCAGCGTCATCTTGGCGCTCATGGCCTCCGGTTTAAGGGTGGGGACGTGGATCATGGTGCCATCGATCAGCTCGACTTTGCCGTCGGGGGCTGGTTTCGCCTCGACGAAGTTCATTTTCGGTGACCCGATGAACCCGGCGACGAACTTGTTCCTGGGGTGGTCATAGAGCTGGATGGGCGTGTCGAATTGCTCGACGTTTCCTTCCTGTAGCACGACGATCCGGTCGGCCATCGTCATCGCTTCGACCTGATCATGGGTGACGAAGACCATGGTGGTCTTGAGTTTCTCGTGCAGCCGGACAAGCTCGATCCGCATCTGAACGCGCAACGCCGCATCCAGGTTCGAGAGAGGCTCGTCAAACAGGAACGCCGTCGGATTGCGTACGATGGCGCGCCCAATGGCAACGCGTTGTTGCTGGCCGCCCGAAAGCTCTCGAGGCTTGCGGTCCAGCAGGTCCTGCATGCCGAGCGTCTGGGCGGCATTGTCGACCTTTTTCTTGATTTCGGATTTTGGCTCGCCGGCGATGCGCAAACCAAAGCCGATGTTGTCGCGCACGCTGATATGCGGGAACAGTGCGTAGGACTGGAACACCATCGCGAGGCCCCTCGAAGAGGGCTTTTCATAAGTTGCATCGCGACCGTCGATGATGATCTGCCCGCCGGTCAGCTCTTCAAGCCCGGTGATCAGGCGCAGCAAGGTCGATTTTCCACAGCCTGAAGGCCCCACGAAGACGACAAACTCGCCGTCCTTGATGTCGAGACTGACGTCTTCGATCACGGTGATCGGGCCGAACTTTTTGTGCACATGACTGAGGACGATCTCACCCATTGAAGACACCTCGGACGCCCGGGCGCTGGATCAGGCCGTCGACCCTGTCGGCTGCTTGGAGGTGTGCACGGGTGAGATCGATCGCATGCCGGCAGGAGTCACCACTCCAGCCGCCCACCCAGCAAAGCGCGCGCACGCCAACCTTGTTCATGTTTTCCTCCCGTCCTCATGGCGTGGACCACGTTGACTTGCGTTCCCGACGCACACTGCTGTTGTGATCCCCGTCGCGATTGCGGCCTGGTCTGATGTCTCGGCACGGCGTTTGCGCCCCGGCTGAGGATGTCTTCCGATCCAGCTCAATTCTTCACAGCCCCCATGGTCAGGCCGGAGACGATGTGGCGTTGCATGATCAGTGTGAAGATCACGGGCGGCAGGATCTGGATGATCGTTGCGGCCGAGATCAGCTCCCAATAGGTCTTCGTCACCGTCGAGAAGGACGAAATAACCACCGGAAACGTCTTGGCCTCGCGCGTGGTCAGGAAGAGCGCCAACAGAAGTTCGTTCCAGGCGAAGATGAAGACGAAGGTCGCGACCGTTGCGATCCCGCTTCGCGCCAGAGGAATGGCCACGATCCAGAAGGTCTGGAACCATGAGCATCCCTCGATCCGGGCCGCCTCGATGATTTCCTTCGGGATATTGCGAAAGAACGACATCGCAACCCAAATCGCGAATGGCAGGTTGAAGCCCGCATAGACGATGACAAGCGCACCGACTGTGTCGAGCATCCCGAGATTGTTAAACAGGATGAAAAGCGGAACGGCAGCTGCGATCGGCGGCATCATCCGGGTGCTGAGGATCCAGTCAGCCAGAAAATGGCGTCCGCGAAAGCCGAAATTGACCAGCCCGAACGCGGTCGGCAGAGCGAACGCCATGCACAGGGCGGTCGACCCGAGGGTGACCACGATCGAATTCCTGAGGAACTGCCAGTTCTCGGTCAGGAGCAGAGTGAAATTCTCGAGATAGCTGAAATCCGGCAACCAGACCGGCGGAATGGCGTAGATGTCCGAGATCGTCTTGAATGCCGCCATGACCATCCACAGGATCGGCGCAGTGAAGAGGAACACGATGCCGAAAGCGGCAAAAAGCGACAGCGTCTTGTTGCCGCTACGCATTCTGCATCCTCCGGAGGTATCTCACCGCAATCATCGTAACGAGAATGCTGATCAACAGAATGATGACAGCCGCCGCTGACCCGTACCCGACCTGAAAAAACCTGAAGTTCTGCCGATACGCGAAGAACGTTACTAGTTCGGTCGCATCCCCGGGGCCGCCGCGCGTGGTGACATAGACGAGATCAAACATTTTCAGATTGTCGATAACCCTCAGAATGACGCCGATCAGAATGACGTCACGAATTGCCGGAAGCTCGATCCAGCGGGCCACGTGATGCCACTTGGCGCCTTCCAGGTCTGCCACCTCATAAAGCGACCCGGGTATCGACACGAGCCCTGCGAGCATCAGAAGCATCATGAAGGGCGTACATTGCCACGCGTTGATCATGATCACCGTCAGCAGGGCGACCGACGGGTTGCCAAACCACGACAGGGGTTCGATGCCAACGCCGGACAAGAGGTAGTTCGCAATCCCGAGCGTTGGGTTCAGGATGTAGCTGAATATCAGGCCGACGCAGATCGGCGTGATCATCATCGGTAGAATGGCCATCGAGCGCATGACGTGGCCGGTCTGCATCTCGCGCAAGCTGAGAAAGACCTTCGCAAATGCAAATCCAAGGACCACCTCGATCGCGATGGAGGACGCCGTCAGAACGGCTGTGTTCTGGATCGACTTCAAAAACAGCGGATCGGTGAGAAGCTCCTGGTAGTTCTCCAGGCCGACGAAGAACTTTCGGGACATCCGCGTGAGTTTGGCGTCGTAGAGGCTGAGGTAGACCGAATAAATGAAGGGAAACACGCTGAGAAGAAGCAGATAAATGACAGCCGGGACGATGAACAACAGCTTGGTGTTCCGTTCGGTGTCCCTTCGTTGGCCCAGTCCAACCGAGCTTGGTGATGTTTGGGTCAGTTCCGCCATGTTTCGGCCTTCACCGTTGCAGGATGTGACGCGCGTTGCGAGAGTGTCGAACCTGCGTCAGATCAGGAAGGGCCGCCGGCCCTTTCCCGGGAAGAGACGCAATGCTCGGATCAACGGGTTGCCCCGGTGCCTGACCAGTCCGGACAGCCCGCGCCGGAGCATCGTCGCGATGTTCGCGGTCGCGGTATCCATGGCCACCTGTGGGGTCGCATCGCCAACGATCGTCCGGTTCACTTCAAGACCCAGCCTGCCGGTTCGAGAAGATTCGAACCTGCGTCCTTTTGGGAAGGGCCACCGGCCCTTCCCTAAGGGGAGGCGCAACCCTTTCGGATCAACGGGTTGCGCCGGTCTCGGACTACTCCAGGTAGCCCGCGCGCTTGAGCATCTTGGTGATGTTCTCGTTCGCGGTATCCATGGCCTCCTGCGGGGTCGCATCGCCGACGATCGCCCGGTTCACTTCAAGACCCAGCGTATCGATCATCTCGAAGGTCATCGCGTGACGCGGACGAAGCTCGGCCCAGGCTTTCTTCGCCGACTCGTAGAGGGTCGGAACCCAGGGCTGCGCTGCGATGATCTCGGCATCCTGCATCGCCGAATGACGGCTCGGAGGACCACCGGCCAACACGAACGTCTTGTGCGTTTCGGGGCTTGCGAACCACTTGATGTAGTCCCACGCGGCATCCTTCTTCGAGGAGTGCTGGTTGATGCACAGGATCCACCCGCCGACCGGCGGAACCGATTCCGAACCTTCCGCATGCGGGAACACGGCGACATCGAACTTGCCGATCACCTTGGAAATCTTCGGATCCTGGAACAGCGGGGTCCGCACCGACCAGTTGTTGATCATCGCGACCTTGCCCTGGGTAAACGCGTTGGCGCGCTCATCCCAAGCATATTCCTCGACACCGGGCGGTCCATAGGCCGCCATGTCCTTGAAGAACTGGATCATCTCGACCGACTTCTCGGAATTGAAGAGCGGCGTCTGATCCGCATACGCATCAGCCGAACCGGGGTAGTTCGACTCCCAGGGCTTGCCGCCCGCGGAATAGATCCACTCGAAGAACTGCTGCCCGGCTGCAGAGCCACGCTTGAAGTTCATGGCCATGCCGTCCACGTCCGGGAAATCAGGGCTTTCCTTGAAGAACTTGGCCGCCGCCATCAACTCCTCAAAAGTCTGTGGCGGTTCGAGCCCGGCCTGTTCGAACAGGTCCTTTCTGTAGTGCAGCATGTGCCAATAGCCGGCGATAGGCAGGCACTGCAGTTTGCCCTCCCAATAGGCCTGACCGGCGAAGGATTCGATATAGTCATCGATTGCCGCAATCTCGGGATCGGTCGCGGCCACACGGTCCTCCACTGGATCGATGCAGCCGGCCTCGACGAACTCGCCGACCCAGATACCGTCGACGAACAGCACATCGTACTGATCATCATTCTGCGAGCAGCTCAGAATCTGCTTCTCGTGCAGCGGGTCATAACCGAAGCCTTCGATTGTCACGCTCGCACCGGTGACCCCCTCAAAGGTCGGGCCGATCTCCTTCAATGAGTCGATGAAAGGGTCTTGGATGACCTGGACCCTCAGGTCCACGCCGGAATGATCACCAAGCTCTGCCTTCCAGTCCACGGCCGAAGCCGACGTCGTGGCGAGCGCAAGCGCAAGCGTCGACATCGCCGTTATGCTTAAGAGATTGCGGTTCATTGTCTCCTCCACTGTGATTGAAAACCCCATGTTCTGCGTCGTTCTTTTAGTCGCGGATCTCCGTCGTTCGAAGCCAAGGCCGCGGGCTTTGGGATCCGGCTTTTGTTTTTTCTAGTGTATCGTACCTCCCTTCGTTCGGCGACGCGACGCCGACTCTTTCTCAGTTTCAACTGCGCCAGGCCCCTCCATCGAATACCGCGGCCGGTCTTCCGACGGCTTGCCGCCAGGTATCGGTTGAGCGGAGTCCCGGACTTTCAACGAACATTCCAGAACGATCGTCTGCGGCGGTTGGTCGTCGCCGTTCATTCGCGCCTCGAGCCGCTCCCATATGGCGTGAGCGATCTCGACGATCGGCTGGCGAACCGCAGTGATGGCAGTGCGCCGGGCGGACATCCATGGATAGTCGTCGAAGCCGACAATCGAGATCTGGTTTGGAATGTCGATCTTGCGCTGGGCCATCGACTTCAACACGCCGAGCGTCGTGATATCCGTCATGGCAATGATAGCGGTCGGCGGATCATTGCGCTCAAGCCAATGGGTGAGTGTCTTCGCCCCCTTGTGCGGTTCAGAGCCCAGTTCCACGCAGCGAACGCGCCCGCCGACGCGCCGGATCGCGGACTCGGCGCCTTTGCACCGCTGCCGGATCGCGACGAGATTCAGGTCTGACGGAGCGAGAAGCACGTCTCGGTGTCCAATGTCCGTGAGGTATCGCGCGGCGATCTTCCCGGCATCTTCGTTGTCGATCAATACGGTATCGACGACCCCGGTTTCAGCGACACGGTCCGCAAGCACGATTGGAACTTCGGCCCTCTCTTCGCGAACGTGCGGCGGCAGAGTATCCGTGCACGGAATGATCACCATCGCAGCCGGACGCCAGGCCATCAGCGCGTCAAGGCGCCCTTGTTCGATCTGAGTGTCGTCGTTGGAGTTGGCGACGATGATCTCGTAGCTTCCCGGCCGCGTCAGGCCCTCGAGTTCTGTGATAATCGAGGTGAAAAACGGGTCCGACAAATCCGGCACGATCACCGCGACCACCCGGTTCTTGCCGGAGCGAAGCTGCGATGCGGCTCGATTGATGCGGTACCCCAATTCGTCGGCGGCCTTGCGCACCTTGCGCGCCACCGCCGTTGACACCGGTTTGGTGCCATTCAGAACGTTGGAGACCGTCGCCGTCGAAACGCCAGCACGCGCCGCGACGTCCTTGATCGATGCCTCACGTCGCGACATTCGATCCCTGTTCCCCCCAGTCAGGTTAAACGTTTTACAGTTAAACGATTAACAGCAGCACGCACTTGATGCAACGGTTTTTCCGGCGCATGTGGCATCTGGCAAAGCGATTTGGCTCGAGGCTTACATGGTCGGCCCGGAGCCTCCGCGGGTGAAGCACCCGTTCCGCTGCGTCAACCGCTCGCGCGAAGTGATCCGCCTCGGCTAAGATGACGGACGCCCCGTGGAGCCGCGCACGACCAGTTCCGCTGATAGTTCAATATGCGCGACCCCGTCTCCGGCAGGGCCGGGCTCCAGCAGGAAGGCAGCGGTCTGCCTCCCCATCTCTTCCAGCGGCGCATGAATTGTCGTCAGTCCGGGGGTAATCTCCCGGGCAACATCCAGATCGTCGAAACCGGTGATCGAGAGATCCTGGGGCACCCGATAGCCCAGCGCGGTCGCCTCCAGGAGAGCGCCAAGCGCCAGCACATCGTTGCCGCAGATCACCGCGGTCGGCGGATCGGCACGCGCCATGAGCTGTCGCAAGGCTTCGCGCCCGTCCGGCATGGTATAGCGGCGCTCCAGCAGTCGCGCCGGTTCCAGGTGGAGGCCCCTGCCCACAAGCGCGTCCCGCGTTCCCGCAATGCGCTCGCTGGCCCGGTCGTTGCCCTCGGCGATGCCCGCGATCATGGCGAAGGAGCGATGCCCCAGATCGTGGAGGTAGCCGACCACCTTGTGCATGGTGCGCCGGTTGTCGAACCCGATTGTCGGATGCGCGGACCGGGGGTGATACACATAGGTGCTGGCGTAACGGATCCCGCGGCGCTCCAGCATTTCATGCACCGCCAGGTCACGGGCCTCGCCGGTGAGCATCAGGCCGTCGACCCCGCGCACGATCAGGTTCTCTATCTGCCGGCGTTCCCGTTCCGGGTCGTATCCGGAGGCGGCGAGCAGCAAGGTCTTGCCCCGGGCAGACAGCTCTTTCTGGAGGGTCTGCACCACGGTGGCGAAGATCGCGTTGTCGAGTGTCGGAATCACCGCGCCGATCGTGTTGCTGCGCTGCGAGGCCAGGGCCCGCGCGGCGCCATGCGGCGTGTAGCCCAACGCATCGATGACGTTCTGGATCCTGAGACGCGTGGCGGGCCGCACCTTCTCGGGCGTTCCCAGATAGCGCGACACGGTCGCCGTTGAAACGCCGGCGCGACGGGCAACGTCTTCCAGTGTCGGAGGCGCCGCTGCACGAGATCGTAAGCGCTTACGTTCAGGCCCCGTGGTCTTGTCCATGCTCTCGCCGCTCTGACCGAACCGCAGATGTGACGACTGTAGCAGACTTCACAAAAACCATGGCGGAAGAAAGGAGTTGACTTCCCGCCGGTCCCACCACTACCGCACCCGATCAATGTAAGCGCTTACATACTCGGGGGGCAATGCACGAGATGATCAGAAAGAAGGCGCTTCTCGGGGCCGGGATCCTCTTCGTCATCTTCATCGCCAACATCGTGTTTGGAAAAATCGCCGTGCTCAGCGGCGCGACCACCACGCCTGGCCTGGGAGACGTCGGGGAGTTTCTGGTCCTTTTTGCCGCGGTGGTTCTGTTCATCGCGGCCTGCCTGGCCCGCGAGCGGGCGCAGAAACAGCAAGAGAACCAATAATCATCTTCGCAAATCAGGGAGGAAACCATGACCCAAGAACACGACCGCGAAGGCCTCAAGTCCGAGGAGCGACGCCGCTTCCTGGAGATCTCGACCAAATACGGTTTCACCGCGGCCGTCGTGGCCGGCGCAGCCGGCGCCCTGGTCAGTTCCGAGGCCGCGGCGCAATCCGCCAAGGAGGAAAAGCAACGCCAGCAGGCGGCCGAGTACAGCATGACCGTCGCCACCGCCTACATCCTGGGCGCATCGCGCAGCTATCCGATCATGCAGCTCGACTTCAAGGAGAACGTCCAAAACGCCACCGGTGGCAAGATCTATGTGAAACTGGCCCCTGGCGGCCAGCTCGGCGCCGGCGGCGCGCTGGCCCAGAAGGTGCAGAACGGCACGATCCAGGCGGCACAGCATTCGCTGTCCAACTTCGCGCCCTTTGCGCCGGTCGTCGACCTGATCAACCTACCCTACTTCTGCGGCGCCAATCAGAAGTTCGTCAATCTGGTGACGTCCGAGGCCTGGCGCTCGGCGGTCGACCCCCAGGTCGAAGCCAAGGGCTTCAAGCCGCTCTGGTATGTGGTGATCGACCCGCGGGTGGTCGCCGTGCGCAAGGGCGGCGACGGTCCGGTGAAGACGCCGGCCGATCTTTCCGGGATCAAGTTCCGCGTGCCCGGCTCCAAAATGCTGCAGCAGTATTACCGCATGATCGGCGCCAACCCGACCCCGGTGGCCTGGGGCGAGACGCCTTCGGCGATCAAGCAAGGTGTCGCGGATGCGCTCGATCCGGCGGTCGGCGCACTTCACGTCTTCGGTTTCACGGACATCCTCTCCTGGGTGACCTTCTACCGGGCGGTCCCGGACAGCCAGGTCTATTCGTGCAATCTCGAATGGTTCAACACGCTGCCCGGCGACGTGCAGGAGGGCGTCATGTTTGCGCATGAAATCACGTCGCAGCAGAACCTGGCAAAGGTCCCGGCGGCACGCAACTACGCCATGGCCGAGATGGTCAAAGCGGGCGTGCAGTTCTATTCGCCCACCGCTGCCGAGCTTGACGAATGGGTCAAGGCGGGCGGCTACCAGCGCTCGGAATGGGACGGCTTCAAGACGGAGCTGGCGGGCTCGATGGACACCTTCGGCAAGCTCGAAGAGGCGGCCAATACGCAAGGCCGTCTCTACGTGCACGACGCGTGACGCGTGATGCGGGGGGCGGCACTGCCGCTCCCCGCACGGCCGCCCATGGCAACTGCACCGCGCGGCGCCTGACGGCCGCGGCGGGCCAGCCGAGGAACCTGCCCGATGAAACGCCCGGACTCTATCTGGAAACGCCTGGACGACAATGCCGAACGCTGGCTGCTGCTGGGGTTCTACGCCATGATCGTCGCGACCATCGTCGTCGAGGTCGTGCGCCGGTTCGCCCTGGAATACTCCTCGATCTGGGGTGAGGAGATCGCCCGCTACGCATTCATCTACCTGGCCTGGGTCGGCGCCTCCGCAGCGGTCAAGGAACGCGCCCACATCCGGATTGACGTGCTGCTGCACTACTTACCCAATCGCGGCAAGTCGGCGGTTTATCTCTTCGGCGACTTCTGCATGCTGGGGCTGGCGATCCTGGCCGTCTACACCGCCATCGAATCGCGGCAGATCTCGTTGAAGTTCGGCTCGGTCACCCACGGCCTGCGGATCAGCCTCGCCTGGTTCCTCGCCGCCGTTCCCCTCGGATTCTCCCTCATGATCTTCCGCCTCGGCCAGTCGATCTGGCGCGACGTCGGGGATCTGATTCGCGGTCGCCCCGTCTATGAGGGCGCGCGGTTGTTCGACTAGGGGGGCGAGAACATGCTTTGGCAACAACTCCAGGAACAAACCGTCGACCTCGGCTGGGAATTCTATGGCCCGGTCCTGTTGATCGTCGCCCTCGTCGCGCTCGCGGTCCCGGTCTGGGCCGCGCTTGGGATCGGCGCCGTCATCATGCTTGTCACGACAGACGTGCTACCGCTGGGGCTGTTGTGCGAGTCGCTGTTTGACGGCATCGACCACTTCGCGCTGATCGCCGTGCCGCTGTTCATCCTGACGGGTGACGTGCTGGTCCGGACGGGTCTTTCCAACAAGCTCTTGGATGTGGCCGACGCGACGACGGGCGGATTCCGCGCCGGTCTTGGAACCGCCACGGTTCTCGGCTGCGGCTTCTTTGCCTGCATTTCCTGCTCGGACGCCGCCGGGGCGGCGGCGGTGGGGCGCATGACCATCCACAAGCTGGTGGACAAGGGCTATCCGCGCCCCTACGCCTGTGCGCTGGTCGCCTCGGGCGCCTGTACCGGGATCCTGATCCCGCCTTCGATCACCTACATCATCATCGGCCTGATCCTCGGCATCTCGGCCTCGACCCTGTTCCTCGCCGCGGCCATCCCCGGCGTGATGATCATGCTGTCGATCATGGTCACCAACGCGGTGATGAACCGGATCCACGGCTTCGAGGGCGAAGAAACAGGTTTCTCGTTCGCCCGCTGGCGCAAGGCGGTCTGGGACGGACGTTACGCGCTGCTTGTCCCGATCATCATCCTGGGCGGCATCTACTCGGGCATCTTCACGCCGACCGAAGCCGCGGCGGTAGCGGTCGCCACGACGATCATCATCGGCATGCTTCAGCGGACGTTGACCCTGGCCGACTTCCCGAAGATGCTGGTCAGTTCCGCGAAGGTCAACGGCGTCATCCTGCCGATCATCGCCATGTCCCTGCCGCTCGCGCAGACTCTCGCGGCGCTCAACGTGCCGCAGGGCGTCATATTTGCGGTGACCTCGCTGACCGAAGACCCCATGATGATCAAGCTGCTGATGATCGCGATCCTGATCGCGGCCGGCTGCATCATGGAGACCACGCCCAACATCGTCATCCTGGCGCCCATCCTGTTGCCCCTGGCGCAGGAAATCGGCATGGACGAGGTGCAGTTCTGCATCATGATGATCACCGCTCTGGGTGTCGGTTTCATCACCCCGCCGCTCGGGCTCAATCTCTTCGTCATCTCCGGCATCACGGGCGCATCGGTTCTGAAGATCGCGGCCAAGGCCGGGCCCTACGTGATCGGCATGCTGATCATCGTGCTGATGATCGCCTACATACCGCAGATCTCGACCGTGTTCCTGCCCGACATCTACTGAGAATTGGAGGACTCCGGACCATGGCTGTCCGCTATCTGAAGAAAGCCGAGAAGACGGCCGCAACCGGCGAACAGGACGTGCGCGCCACCGTGCAGGCGATCCTGGACGACATCGAGGCGGGCGGCGAGGACACGGCGCGCGACTACGCCGCCAGGTTCGACAAATGGGACGGCGAGATCGTCGTTTCGCCGGAGACCCGCCAGGCAGCGGCCGACAAGGTGTCCCAGCAGCTCAAGAACGACATCCGCTTTGCCTACGATCAGGTGCGCCGTTTTGCCGAGGCGCAAAAGGACGCCTTGCGTGACACCGAAATCGAACTGCGGCCGGGGCTCGTGGCGGGTCACCGCAACATCCCCATGGCAGCGGCCGGCTGTTATGTCCCCGGCGGGCGCTATTCCCACGTTGCGTCCGCCATCATGTCGGTGACGACGGCCAAGGTGGCCGGGGTGGACCAGGTCATCGCCTGTTCGCCGCCCAGGCCGGGCGATGGCGTGAACCCGGCAATCCTCTATACGCTCGATCTCTGCGGCGCAGACACCATCCTGGCGATGGGCGGCGTTCAAGGCGTGGCGGCCATGGCGTTCGGCCTGTTCGGCAGCGCGCCGGCCGACATTCTGGTCGGTCCGGGCAACCAGTTCGTGGCCGAGGCCAAGCGCATTCTCTACGGCCGGGTCGGCATCGACATGTTCGCCGGACCGTCCGAGGTCATGGTGATCGCGGATGACACCGCCGACCCGGAGATCGTGGCCTGGGACCTGGTCGGCCAGGCCGAGCACGGCTACAACTCGCCGGCCTGGCTGATCGCGCTCGACCGCGGTCTTGCGGAGGAGGCGTTGGAGCTGGTGCCGAAATTCATCGCCGAACTGCCGGAGGTCAATCGCACCAACGCCGACGCGGCATGGCGGGACTACGGCGAAGTCATTCTGGTCGAAACCCGGGACGAAGCCGTTCGCGTCTCCGACGACTACGCGTCTGAGCACTTGGAGGTTCACTGCGCCGATCTCGACTGGTGGCTGCAGACGCTCCGCAATTACGGCTCGCTGTTCCTGGGCGAGGAAACCACGGTGGCCTTCGGCGACAAGACGTCGGGCCCTAACCACATCCTGCCGACCAAGGGTGCGGCGCGGTATACCGGCGGGCTTTCCGTCGGCAAGTTTATGAAGACCGTGACCTGGCAACGCATGACCCGGGAAGCGAACCGCGACATCGCCCAGGTGACGGCCCGCATCTCCCGCCTGGAAGGAATGGAGGGCCACGCCAAGACCGCGGACGTGCGGCTCGAAAAGTGGTTCCCGGACGAGCGCTTCGACCTGACCGCGGTGGAATGACCCAAGACCTGTTCAGCCTGGCCGGCCGGACCGCCTGCGTGACCGGCGCCAGTTCCGGCATCGGGCAGAGCATTGCCACGGCTCTGGTGCGGGCCGGCGCGGCGGTTGTCGGCGTGGCGCGGCGCGAAGCGCAGCTCAACGACTGGGTGGGGGACGCCCAGGCATTGGGCGGCCGCGCGGCCCCCCATGCCGCCGATCTTTCGGATCTTCCCGGCATGGCGGCGCTTGCGCAGCAGGTGTCGTCGGTCTTCGGGCCGCCCGACATTCTGGTCAATGCTGCCGGCCTGAACCCGCGCAAGCCCGCCGACACCGTGACGGCCGAGGAATGGCAGCAGACCATCGACCTCAACCTCACGGCGCCCTTTTTGCTGGCCCAAGCCCTTGTCCCGGCCATGCGGGCCAAGGGCTGGGGACGGATCATCAACATCGCCTCGCTGCAGTCGACCCGGGCACTCCCGAACGGCATCGCCTACGGCGCATCGAAAGGCGGCGTCGCGCAACTGACCCGCGCCATGGCCCAGGCCTGGTCCGGCGACGGCGTGACCTGCAATGCCCTGGCGCCCGGGTTCTTTCCGACCGAACTGACCGCCCCCGTTTTTGCAGATGCCGAGACGTCGGCCCGCAACGCTGCGCAAACCTGCACCGGGCGCAACGGGCGCCTTGAAGACCTCGTCGGCCCGACGATATTCCTGGCATCGCCGGCCTCGGAGTACGTGACCGGGCAGATCTTGCATGTGGACGGCGGTTTTACCGCAAAGTGAGGCTTGGCCCATGAAAGCGCTGTTTTATACGGGAACCGAACTGACCGATTACCGCGACGCGCCGGAACCCGACCCGAGACCGGGGGATGCCGTGGTCAAGGTCGAAGCGGCCGGAATCTGCGGCTCCTACATGCATGCCTGGCACGGCCACGACCCGCGCCGCGTGCCGCCCCTGATCCTCGGGCACGAGGCGTGCGGGACCGTCCTGGAAGGGCCGATGCCGGGTGCACGCGTCGTCTTCAATCCCCTGATTGCCTGCGGCATCTGCGACTATTGCCAGACCGGGCGCTCGAACCTCTGTGCCGCGCGCGAAATGATCGGCATGCGTCTTCCGGGCGCCTTCGCAGAGCGGATCGCCCTGCCGGCGCGCAACCTGATCCCGGTGCCCGACGGCATGGATCCGGCCAAGGCGGCGCTGACCGAACCCTGCGCAACCGCCTGGCATGCCCTGATGCTGGCGGCACGCACCTCGTGGCGGCCGATCCCGGAATGCCGCAGCCTGGTCATCGGGGGCGGTTCGGTGGGGCTGCTCGGCGGCCTGATCCTGAAGGCCTGGGGCGCGCCGGTTGTCCACCTGGCCGAAACCAACGAACTGCGTCGCAAAACGGCGGCTGCGGCCGGTCTGGAGGTTTTCGATCCGCTGGCCTCGCCTGCGAAGAACGCCGAATACGACCTGGTGCTGGACGCGGTCGGCGCAGAGGCGACCCGCGCCGCCTCAATCGCCGCCGTACGCCCTGGCGGCGTGATCGCCCATGTGGGCCTGCAAAGCTGGGCCGGCGAGTTCGACGCCCGGACCCTGACCCTGTCGGAAGTGACCCTGATCGGCGTCTACACCTACACCGACGCCGACTTGCGGGCCTCGCTCGCGGCACTGCACGACGGACGCCTCGGCACGCTCGACTGGATCGAGGAACGGCCGCTGGCCGACGGCGGTCAGGCCTTCCACGACCTCGACGCGGGCCGAACGCCGGCCGCCAAGATCGTCCTCAGGCCCTGACCGTCGCCTGAAAACCGGGAGCGGATCGCCGTATTTTTCCCTTCCCCCCCCCGGGGGGGGGGG
>Ga0209782_1000365_pt1 | contig 18812 bp, 9 predicted proteins | sample WorMetmaBAHAMAS1_FD_187390 | JGI IMG/M metagenome (GOLD analysis project Ga0209782, IMG submission 187390) | Marine gutless worms symbiont microbial communities from Max Planck institute for Marine Microbiology, Germany - Inanidrilus... | ecosystem: Host-associated > Annelida > Digestive system >...
AGAGACAGCCTGAAGGTGGGAGGCCTGGGGCCCTGGCCCTCTGCCCCCCCCCCTTAAATCCGGCCCTGCGTGTCCTATAAATTTTTTGTGCATGTTTCCAGCCCTCGCCGTGACTTGGTCCTCCTCTGACAGTGTTGCAATATGTTGTGTACATACTTCCGGATTCGTGGATGACGTCATGTTTTCATACTATGGGCCCAGTGGCGGCATGTCGCTACCGCAGCAGCATCACCGCAGCACCAGAGTTGGCTACTCGCCAGGCTGTGCCATGCGTTTTCTAGTTTAACGGTAATTTACGCCTCTTCTCGGAACTACAACTGCTCTCAATAAATATACTGACGTAGCGCGTGCAAGTATGTTGCTAAATACTTTTAAAAGTATGCTAAAATGTACAGTATAATGTTTTTTTTCTAACGAGTTTTGTGAATTTAACAGAAACAACAAGAAGCTAAGAGGCAGGAAGAATTGCGATGGAAAGACGTACCAGATTGGAAAAGGAATCTCATCGCAAAGAAACAAGAGCGTTCAGCTACATGTAATTATCATCATAATGTTTTGAATTATCGGCTATTAATACAAATAATATTGTCAATTCTATGTAGCCCTGTATCTATATTTATGACAGATGGCCTTCATAGTAACACCAGAGTACATGTTTAATACTGGCCAGGTAGATTACTAATTTATTGTGCTGACAGTACTAGAATAATTACAGGCTTTGCAGTAGTGATAACTCTGCTTATTTCATTGAACCACTATGAATCTCTGTGACCATTCAGACTGCCTTCCTATGTACAGTTACTACACGTGTCCAGAGAAAATGTGCCACTATATTTTTGCCCTAAAATTTTCAAACTGTTCACCAATATTCCTATTTCTTTCACTGGCGGACTTCGCATAGGAAGATGCAAATGTACGTGTGATTTGGCCCGTTTAAGATCATTCAAAAGTTGTCACCATATACAACAACTGAAACTGACTACTATTGGCTACTATCTTGTACTGTTTTTGAGATATATAGAATTATATGTTGAATGTTGCCAATTTTAACAGACCCCATCTGCATTTGATGACTGAATTAAAATTTCAACTAGAAATCCGTGGTAAAACCTAGCATATAGCCCGCTCGGTGCCGTAGTGTCACCCTCTAGCGATTACTAATGAAACGCACTTACTTACTGATCACCGACTTGCCTAGCAGCCACGCCCCCTACTGAACGTACCTAGTCACCCCAAAAATTTTTTCGACGCCGACTACAAATTCTTATGTCTTAAACTCCGCGATCACTGAACCGAATCTCACCAAATTTCTGTAAGACACAGAAATGATTGCCGATTAATTTGCTTAAATCAAAATTGCGCTCTTCCCATCCGTTTCGGAACGCCAAGATGACTAATGAAGATCCTCGTCAAATTGCGGCGAATTGTGGCAAAAATTGCGCGTTTTAACAGCATACACTCCGAGATTAACGGACGGAAGTTCACCATGTTTGTACACGATGTAGCCAGATTATTGCTATTAAACCTTTTGAAAGCGGATTTACGATATGCCTATCCGCTGTCGAAAGAGTAAAGGTCGTTCCGCACGACGTCTGCAAACATTTTCCAAATTCAACTGGTTGCCATAGCAACATCCCTTGGGCAACTACCAAACGAATATTGCGATAATCATCACCACCAATACGACAACCAAACCTGTAAAGTAGGTCCAGGATATTCTGAGATATTTGGCGTGATATGCCAATTTTTGCAGTATCACCACAAAAGGTGTTATTGTTAACAGCGTAAACTTTGGGGTTACTGAACTGAATGTTACCAAAATTGTACACAGTGCAGAGAAATTCATTCTGTTGAACTTTCTGAAATCGAAATCACGATATTGCAATCCATTTTGGAATGGCAGTGCGACAAAGGAGATTGGTCTCGGAAAAAAGCCGATTATTCGACTTTAATTGGTTGACATGGCAACGTCCCTTGAGAAATCGAGGAAAGCTAAATGAGGTGAACAAGCCCTTACACCCGTCTACCAGTACCACATCTTTTGGTGAAGATCGGTCCATTAGCTTCTGAGCTACAGGGTCTAGAAAGTCGAACATTAAAAAAAATTAAAAATAAAGAAATAACATTGGCAAAATATATAGCCCCGGGCTAAACAAGGTCTTTAGCATAAAAAAACTACAGTGCTGAGTACCTGGGCTACTGTGAAGAACTATTTTCGTGATCCTATATTAACTATTTTGGGCAGAATTCTGACTTGTGACAGACAGACGCTCACAAGGCTATATCATACATCACACTAGGATGTCGTGACACAGTAAGGTGGTAACGATGTGGTGTTCATTAAGTATTTACTGTAATTACTGTAGAATATTTTAAATGAGTATTTTGTTGTAGGATTTCTCTGAGAGATAATCACAAGAACACGAAGTTCCTGCGACTATTCGAAATACATGCATGGATGATTTGTTTCACTTGTACAGCAATCTGTTTCAATATCATGCCAACAAACAGTATATAAACAGCTGCCCAAGGCAACTGTGATACAAACTGTGATTTCACTATTTATTTAGTAAATTTAGTAAACATCATAGGCGTCGACCTGTGAGGGTCCTCAGTGGCTTGGACTATGCAAATTTATTTGTGTTGAAAATTGAACAAAAATGAAAAGTATTTTGGGTTTGTAATCTCTACCTCTGAGAAGTTAAAGAAGCAGCGAGCTGTTACTAGCAGCAGCTTCACCCAATGCCCTACTGGAGCGACTTACAACACTCCACAGACCTCCTAGCTTGATTTCAGTGGGTTACTTTATCGAAAAAATGGGAGTGGAGAATGGGGGACAGGAACTGAGGAAAGGAGAAGGGAAGAGAAAGACAGGAACTTGGAAGGGTCGTATCCTCACAATGTTTGTGACAGATCGACGCTAATGATAAATATTTATGGAGATTTCCCTGTGCTGACAGTAATTCTGCTTTGAATGATAACTATTGAACCCAACACCTGTTATAGTTTCTAATAGAGTGATAGTAATAATAATAATAATAAAGTATGTTTGTAATAAAAAAGTGTACTATGACTGAACGTGCAAAACTCTTAATGTTTCTCATATCAATTGTTGCAAACGAGTGCAAACATTAGATGGACAACTCGATCCTGCAGCTTAACACCATCAGTTAGCAATATCATGGCTTTGTGGATACATGTACCGGTAAGTAAGTAAGTAAGTAACCAGATACAGCAGCTTGCAACATGCCTCATCAATATGGGAACTCACGTGCTGCAAAGCGTTATGTGCCACCCGGCAGAGGTGACATTCCAGCCTTTCCCCGAGCCAATTAAAAGCTGGTACGTGATTTAGTGACCCCAGAGGGATGGATGGCTGAGTTGACCTAGCTGGCTTTGTTACATATCAAGGTGGTTTACCTGCCCAAAGATGGTCACCCATTCCAGTGCTAACTGGGCTGAATATAGAGTAGCTTCATTCATGCGATGAACCACGCTACCTACACCGTGTTTCAGAAAAAAACACCCACTCATATTATTAGCTATAAGTTGAGGAATCGTTGTCTGATTTTAATAATTTTTGACATAAAAATTCCTCACATAATTTGACATCGCACGACAGCTTAGTTGTCCACCTCACCTAACTAATGTGTCTACACTACCTTGTAAAACTCACAGCACGAGTTTTGTCGCCGTACATTACAAACACACCTTGTTTTGTGACAAAAAAGTTATGTTCCACAATTCATTAAATGTGAAAATGATTGCCAACATGTACAGAAATGTTGATTTGCTGATGATATTTTGTTTGGTGTCACTGTTTGCAGTAAGTTTTACACAAAATGCGTTTATAACGCATGTGACTGAAAGAGTCAAAGAACATTGAAAACAGTCACGGCAAATTTTATAAGCAGTCAAATGATTAAACGGCAAACAATATATCATGTATAGCAGTAAACACAACGGAAGCAGTCGTTGACTGTTGAAAACTGTTGTTTCAACAGTTAGTGAAAATTTGATGCCAAAAGTCCACAACCTGTAGCCCTATGGAAAAGTATGTAATGTACAGAGACAAAACTCGTGCTATGAGTTTTACAAGGTAGTGTAGACACATTACTTAGGTGAGGTGGACCGGTAAGCTGTCATGTTATGTCAAATTATGCGCGGAATTTTAGTGTCAAAAATTATTAAAATCAGACAACTATTCCTCAAATTATAGCCAATAATATGAGTGGATGTTTTTTTCTGAAACACGGTGTACTACGCTAAACCACGAACCAGAAAGAATGAAAAATAATGGGATAACAAGTTTCTGCAGTAATAACAGTGACAGCCCACACTTCTGCTGAACACAGATGATTGAATCGTATTTGCCAGATGGTGCCTCTATGTGCTCTATCTAATACACAGTTCCTTGGACCCATGCAAATCTGCTTCCCACATGGCACCATATTCCGTTCAGCCATTGTTACCGACACACAAACACACTCAGACCACATCAACATTATGTCAAGGCATGTGTAGATGAATAGCTCACATCTAGCACTACTTGCAGTGCTGGTGATGTGGGCTGAACATTATTAAAAATGTGTTAAGAGAAGTGCATTATTAATTACAATATTAATCAAATGATAAAGAAAACTTCTACATAAAAACGTCATTTTATTCAATCCAGACAGTTCATTACAGAAACAAAAAAAAACATAAAATAACTAGCATTATTCAAAGTCTGTTTGAAACCTTTGCATGATAAAATCAACAGTGACAATGAATAACAGGCCTGTTAGTAATCTAGCTACAGTCTCACTTTTACCCACAAGTCGCATCAAATAAAGTAAAACTGGCACAAATCACCAATCATGTTTAAGTAGCATAACTAAAACAACAGTTAACTGGAAAAAAAACACAGGAAGTTGGCACCTCTGCAAAGGCGACATCTAGCGATTGTTAGTTGAGAACAGTGGTAATGCTAAAATAACGGACCCAATGCCTTGCCTATTGTGCCACCATGCCACACAAAACAATGAATAATGACACTGACTACATTACGTTCTTTGCAGAGGTAACATTTGTTTAATATTAGATACCGTAAGAACTACATGGCGCAGTAACGATATCAAGATAAATCAATACAGCCTTACCACAAACAACATGAACTATATACGGCAAATGAATTATTCTATAATGCTCAACTTAAAAACAAGTCTTATCACTTAAGGTAACAAAGTGCTGCATGTAACTCATTTTGTATGCAACAGATAAGAGACTTATAACCAGTAAAAAGACAAGATTGGACAAAGAGAAAAATGGAATGCAGTAATATACTGAATATAGATCACACTGCAAACTCTGTCAGTTACTGTCGACATAGACGACGAAAACCGATATATAGACAACAAGATGAAAAAACAAAAACAATGATCAGGCTGTCCGAAATATTTATTATTAATTATTATTATTAGTGATTAAAATTTTACGAAGTAAATTTCTTACCTCGATCTGTTGTACTACTGGTACACTATAAAGCCATTAAGATGTTAACTATAAAAAATTATTCCAGAAATTTTGTACGCAAAAGAATTGCTGAACTTTATGATTAATAAAAGATACTCAAAATATGATAATCAAAAACAGTTCTATTAAGCTCTCTTTTGAACTTAACCATTAACTTACATTTTTTGCAAAAAAATGACTACTGTAATAAAGAACATGTTACTCAATACCAGCAAGTGAAAGCATTTTGCTGGCAATCAAACAGGTCATTTTTGACAAAAATGGATAAATTCAATTAAAAATGATCGGAGAGAAACTCAGCTAGCAAGACATGCAGCAGCATATGACTACAGGCAGCAATGGCACAGGATGAGACAAGGTTAAGATCATAGTCACTAGTTCTGCTAGTCTCACAATATCCATTCACAATGATAACATATGTCTTAGTTAACAGCATGAGTATAACACAATCATGATACGTACAGTGTGTCTAATGCCACCAAATATTATATTAAAACAAAAAAAAACATCCACAATCTCAAATACCACACATTACACTGCATAATCATTAAGGATGCAATTTTTTCGTGGTCACTGTCAGATTTGCCAAATGTACAAATATGACCTATCATGCATTTTGCCACCTGAATTTTAACTATCTATTCCATTAATGGCTAAAAAAACAGCAGCCTATAAAGTGCAGCATGGAAATGTATACAAGTTTATTTACAACAAGCAATTCAGTTTCAATTTGTGCTGTGAAGTAACTTGTAAGGTAAGCAACTCTACAATGTTAACTGATGTAACCATTAGGCATTAGTTTGAATTTGAAAGTGTGCTTTAGTTTCACATATGACAGACGGATTTCGATTTCACTGCTGTTTTTGCCATAATGGGACTGCAAATTAGGTAACTCCACTATTCAGTTCTCAAAACAAAAACGGATACACAACACCTTCTCAGCCATTACACTGTCAACCTGCGCGAGCACCCTCAGTTAAAATAGTGAAGGATTGTGTTTGCATTTACGCAAGTTTTATTGCCTGCATGCCCTGCCCTGATTTCGCGGCTGTACCGCACCCAAATTCACGTGTTAATTTGGTGCTGAATTAATTGAGTGCTTGCTTACTTAACTTTCTTACTTACTTCTTTTTTTCTTACTTGTTTACTTCCTGACTGAGCAGTGGGGTGCTGGATCGGTTATCTGTCTGCAGCGAGGTGCAGATTTGCACATGGTCCAGCTGATGCCACTGCCACCCACCATCTCTTGCTTCAGTAAAATTCAGATTGGTTTCACCTTGATGGCACCGGCTCACCTGACTAGTCCCGGACAAAGGACCATTAAACAGGCGTTTTGTTGTCGTTGTTTACTTCCTTACGTATCTATTTCTTTGAGAATATGCCCGTTCCATTCCATGCCAGAGGTTCATAGTATACTTTGTATTGATATGGATGCATGTCTGCTTTTTGTTACATTATGATCCAGTTTTTCAGTACTAAGCCGAGAGAATGACTGGGAAGAATGTCTCCAATACTTTTGTACTTAACGTACAGATAAAATATACACACAATCAATATTTCAAACTGGGAAGATCCAGCTAAAATTACAAATTCATAAAACTTACAGCAGTAAACATCGCCAGTAAAAACATAATAAATTCTACGTGTATTATTCATCGGAGTTCGAGATGAACATAGTAAAAAAATTGTCAGTCAATTCTATCGGTGAATTCTATCCCAATATATACACAATCAGTTCCCTAGTAGCATAATGTTGCATAGTTAATGCACGTGAAATGCAGCACAATATACCATTCGCGCTACTGCTACTTAGTATTGCTTTACTATCAAGATCAAGACGAAACAACAACAATTCACTGTATTTGTTACATACATACAAATGTAAACAACAAAAATGCAATAAAGTACAGTGCAGAACAGCAAAATAAAACTAGAGTATCACAACCGTAATCTTATCGAATCAAATAACACCTCCACAGGGTGGTACAAAAAGAGGCCATTATTGTCCACTTTACTGTAGTGTAATTACCGTATACATATAGCAATGTTTTTGTAACATTCCAAACATCAAGAACTGACACGATAACATACAAGCAATTAATATATTTCTGCAATATTATTTGCTTAGTATGCTTCGTGGCCTAAAAACATTTCTTTTTCGACTATCATTCCCTGATATCGTACTGTGACTCTGCTAGTATATTACGCCCATGTGGACTTTGTAATAGCTCTGCTATTTTAGCCACACTAAAAAACTCTGATTGACATTGACATTGACATTATCTTTGAGAAAGAAAACGATTACTAAACAGTACTGTGGCTGTAATACATGATCACAAACCATTAATTTGGCATGAGAAGTTATGATGGAGGACTGAAAGATAATGAGAACTAGAGAAGCTGAGTGCACAGCTAGAGAAGACAGTTCATCCTAGTTACTGTTATGCAGAATGTACTGCTGCCAGACACTGCAATGCATCTAAGCATGCAGGAAGTTTCAAACTCCCTGCATGCCAGACATTCGAATGCGTAAAATCAGTCGCTCGACATGTGCATCTTGTCAGGTATCCATTTGCTAGATGATACACTAGTCTGGAATGAAATTTGCAGCTGGTCGTCCCGCACTGCCTCCGTAAATGATTATTCAAAACGTTCCATGCTGCGCACCTTGGGTCAGAATGCAACTACACCGGATGATATTCAAATTCACAAGACAGCGCAACAGCTGTCTATTATCAGCAGACTGGACAGGACGTAAATGATCAAATGATGGGACAGTTTCAAAAACAATTATCGTAAATTACTACGGCAAGTGATGGTAACATACACCATTTTGACTAGGGTCACTGACACTACGAACTCATTACAGCAACTGTCGTTCTGTAAGTTGGATTATGCACTGCAAAAATGAAATTAAATTGCAAGGTTTTTTGTGCCACCCTAAGCACTATAAAATCAAAATAAATTGGAAAAACATGAAATATCTAAACAAAACATCACCGATGAATAGGTTCAGCAGTGTCGAATGCATAGTTTCTTCCACTGACTGGCTTAATGCAACCAAAATAGATGTAACACGTGTCGTCTATGAAGTAACGTCAGGTGACTACACATCGATGACAAACTCTGGATTGATATAGGAGAACCCGGCGAAAACATTCTGATCGAGGTTCATAAGGAACAGCTTGTCGGTTGGAGACGGTTGAAGAGCTTCGCTTGTGAACTGATGATCAAAGTTGCTGACATCTCTCGGACTTTTCTGAAAACACCGACACATACCACTTGTACATAACCTGCCTCCGTGGCTCAGTGGGCTAACGCTCTCGCTGAGCCGCAGTGCAGTGAGCCTGGCTGGCTAGCTCAGGTGAGTGGGTTCGACTCCCGCTGCTGCCAACATGTCGAGTCAGGTTCCTGCATGCTATGAGATTATTCTCGGGCAGGTACAGAGGGTTCGCCTATGTCCTCTATCAAATGTGACAGGACATCACACCCGGATAGGGGGCATCTGGGTGTGGTGAGAGCCGCCGGTGTGGATAACAGATGGTAGGGGCCAGCAGTCCTATAGGAGGGCCGCACTTTGGCACCCTGCCAGATAAACCCGCCGGCTAAGCTGGGCTATAAAAATATACAGTACAAACCCCAGGGTTAGAGGGGAAGCGCACTGGGCCAGGCCTAGGCCTCACCGCTGGCGGTGGCTGAAGGCACGTCAAAAGACAGCCAACAGTCTACCGCCACCCGATAGAACGAACAAACGAACCACCTGTAAATTTCACATACTCCGCTGTACAAGACTGGAAGTGGAATGGAGTTTACCAGCCACTGGAATAGCTCATTAAGATTAAAAGATCGAAGTCCATTTAGTCAGCACAGCTGCATAGATATACAGCTCTGCAACACACAGCGGTGGATGATCAGTGAGCTTTCAGTGTTATCAACGGTAGATCACACCTCTTCCATAGCCTGCTGTTATCTTGTTGGGGGCCTAATTTACAAAATATCTTAAGATTTATCATACGATAATGCCTGAGATGCGACAGTCTAAACATCTTACGATTATCGTAGCAAAAATTTGCGATGAAAATCGTAAAAATCTTACGATCAGCTACTAGCTAAATTCCTGCCATCTTTACGTTCAAATCACTGCATCTCGTGGCAGTATTGGGTTTATCAGTCAGCATCTACTATATCACTGACTATAGGCATCCAAAACACCTGCGTGTCTGTGTTATACTGCTGACGAATACAGCCATGTTACAGGTCATTTGCAGCTGTCAGTCTGTAGGTTTAGAATATAATTATGTGTGTTCAAAGCTTCTCTAAGATCAATCTTTTTCATTTATGTTGCACCAGTCGGTTACTTCTTGTTCTTAGGTGCCTTGCTTGTAGAAGTTAATGCAGTATTTAATGGAGAGCAAATGAAGCTGTTAAAAAAGAGTATGTGAATTTGACTGAACGAAACCAGTCTTACTTACTTACTTCTGAAAGTTTGTACTATTGTAATTAATGATATGACGATAATGAAGCTAATTACGACAATAATGAAGACCATCATAATGGCACAGACAGCAACGAAAACTACCACAAAAACAACAAAACAAAATAAGCGCTTTAAATAAATGACTAAGTACAGCACAGACGACATGAGAAATTTACTGACCACTCTAGGTTTGAACGGTGGTTGTACTTCAAGGTTCTGGAGTTTCTGCCAGTTGATGTTGCGGTAAAAGAGATGATCCTTGATTTCACGTTCCTCACCTGGTATCTCGCTGGAACCAAGTCTGGCATTTGGAGCTTTTGTCAACAGCTGCACACAGCAAACACGTCATTCACATCGATATCTTACACAAATCACTAGTCAGACTGTGTCACAAGATGCAAAAATGTCGTTTATCAAAGTTAACCGTGTAATATATTATGCCGCTGCCCTATAGCAGGGGGCATTAATCAATGCTACGATCCAACTGTCAGTCTCTGATGTAGTTGGATCATCGCCATGTAACAAATGGTCTGGTAGATCCTGAAATATTGTAACTGGTCTCCAAAATCTTTTACTAGAAATGCATGGCAAAGCCCAGCGTATAATCTGCTTGGCACGATAGTATCGCCCCCTTGTGAATACTAATAAAACACACTTACTTACTGATCCCCGCCCCCTACTGAACATTCCTGAGTAACCCCAGAAAAATTTATGATGCCAACTGTACAACTTTTTATGTCTTAAACTCCAGGGTCACTGATCCAAATCTCACCAAATTTCTACAATATGTACAGAAATGACTGCTGATTACTCTTCTGAAATCAAAATTGCGATCTTCCAATCACTTCTGGAATGACAGAGTGCTGAATGAAAATCGATCATCAAATTGCGGCCGAGTCGCGGCAAAAATTGCATGTTTTAACAGCGTAAAGTCCGAGATTATTGGACGGAAGTTTGTATACGATGTAGCCAGATTATTGCCATTTAATCTTTTGAAAGCGCTGTCAAAATCGTCGTGTCCGTTGTCGAATGCCAGAGCAAACAGTAATGGTCATTCCTGTGACATCTGCAAGCAGCCCCCAAATTTAACTGTTTGCCATAGCAACGTGCCTTGGGCGACCGCCAAACGAATATCGGGATAATCATCCCACCCATATGCCTACCAAACCTGTAAAGACAGTAATGATCGGTCCAGGATATTCCGAGATATTTGGAATGATATGCCAATTTTTGCCATATCGTGGCAAAAGTTGTCTTTTTTAACAGTGTAAACTCTGGGAGACTGGACTGAATCTCACCAAAATTCAACACAATGCAGAAAAATTTATGCCGTTTAATCTTTTGAAATTGAAATTGTGATACTGCAATCCATTTCGGAATGACAACGCAAGCATGAAGATTGGTCTGTAAAAAATGCCGACTGGTTACCATGGCAACATCCCTTGAGGGATCGCAAAGTAATATATTACGTTAACAAGCACTTCCATCCATCTACCAATCCTGAAATTTTGGTGAAGATTGGTCCATTATACTCTGAGATACCGGGTCTAGTGAGTCGATCAGATAAATATATAAAAGAAAACACCAGCGAAATATATAGCACAGTCCGCAAATTTGCCGGGTGGGCTATTAAATGAATTAACAGTAAGCAAAATATACAAGCAGGCAAGCCAAGCAAGCTAAATGAAACAACATCTTGTAATAAAAATTCAACAGTTTCCAAGCAAACTATAACAAAGCTACACAGAATACTCAATATATTATATCTGTCAACTCAAGAAATCCACGCTCCTTGAATAAGCTAACAAAATATACAAGGTATGAATAAAGAAAGATGTAGTAAACAACAACTTGCCCCTTTGCATATAGTGCTAGCTTCTTTTGACATGGACTTCGGGTAGTTCACAGAAGTTTCAGTAACTGAGATAAAGAGCTCTTCTTCGTCATCTCCATCAAACGGGGGCTACACAGACATACAGATTTCACAGAAAACATGAAATCAACTAATACAAACCAACTGTAAGTCGGCATCAAGAAAACCTTTCTATAACACCCATTTTTACCACGCGACGCTATGCTAAGTGTGGTATATGCCATCATCGTGTGTCTGTCTGTGTGTGTCTGTCACACTCCATTATTGTATCAAAACGGCTAAACATAGGATCACGCAAATAATGCCACATGATAGCCCCGGGACTCTAGTTTTCTGGCACCAAAGTTCACGGCGAAATTCGAATGAGATCACCCCCTCCGGGGGCGACAAATTCAGGTGGAGTGGGTGAAAATTGACCACTTTTGATGAAAAACGGGCTATAACTTGAAAACGGTACAAGATAGACACACAGTTCCTATTAAAATCGAATAGGAAGTCATATGCGCTCTATCAAATGGCAATGTTTCCGATGACTTTAGGTGACCCCTAACCCCCCAAACCACCCTAATTTTTGCATTTTTCATCGCCCTTCATATCTTCGTAGTAAGTAAACATAGAGACTTTATGTTTGGTGTACAGGTTGACCATTGCTAGTCCCAGCCTGTGGACAACAAAGCTTCCCTGAAAGGAGCATGGTTACATCACATGATCAATTTTAAATTTTGGGGGCCTCATCCATATCTCAGGAATGGCTGAAGCTAGAACTGTCAAATTTTGTACAAAGGGAGACTATATCGAGTGTTGCCAAAGGCATGACAAATCACTGCTAAAAGGGGCATGGTTATGTTCATGTGACCAATTTTTGCTTGCACAACTGTAGACTTAGAAAAATTTTCGCCACGGCATGCTGTTAGTTGAGATCAACAATGCAGCCGACGACGAAGCACTGTTTATCTCGCCTTCGACGGTCAATGCTAGTGTTGCCATACACTAAGGCTTAAGCTCCATCGGTTCAATTTGTCACTTTGTTGATGCGAAATTGCTTGTATAACATATTGACAACAAATCGACCAAGTGGAGTTTGAGCATTATCGTTCAAATACGTGGTAATAACCGACATTTCTCAGACTGTGTAGCAATTTGCTATCAACTGACGCTCGTTGCCTGGTAATTACACTCCGCGGGCACTGCGTTATGGTCGATTTTGCGGGAAGCAGTGTCGCACAGACCATCGGCGTTAGCAGATATACTTGTTTACTCTGTTGCATGCACAGTTTGTACATATATCACAAAAAAGAGCTCAAACTGTCACACACATAACAACAACATGCGACGTGACGAGGTGGCGTGATGTAAGCTAAGGTGGGTAGTAAATGTAAAAGGCAAATTTAGGCTGTTTTTCGTAGTACATCGTTACAGATGAAGAACTCCAGACTGATTGCAAAATCATACCCTCCCAATCCCATACTTACAGGATTGGGAGGGGTGACTCACTGAGAATTTATCAACAAATATAGAATGGGAAAAATTAGTTCCATGTAGTGTTGACTGCATGATAATCCACCATGTCATTTCAACACCATATCAGCATGCGACAAACAGGTAGCTAAACAGACAGAGGACGAAATTGCTACATCAGCATGGGGCTCTGCATAGTTGTGCTATGTTGATGACATGATAAAAAGAGGTAAATCAGCGGCTATCATATCACTACACAATTAACTTCTCACTGTTTACTTTAAACAGCAGTCATTAACAGTATTAAAATATGCTGTAGTTTTTACCCACATGATGCTATGCTAGCATGATAACAGCCCTCTGTAGGTGTGTCTTGTCATAACCTGGTACTGTATCAAAATAGCTGAATGGATCCAGTTCATTTTTGGCATATGGACTTCTGTCGACTTATCCGACACTGTACAAGTATTGTAAAGAAATTTAGGTATTTCCAAAATAAGGGTACTTTCCTCTGGAACTTTGTCCCAAACTCTACACTTAGAAATATTTTGCCACAGCGTGTCAACCATCACAAGTGTTGTCAACAGCTGATCGAAGACCGCCACCAGTTTATCACGCTAAACATCCAGCTTTGTGTACAACCCGATGGGCACGTAGCACCAAGCTGTCCACGGCAGGTCAGCATTATAATCGAAGTAAAGAATTATGGAGTGAAACAAAGAACTACATTACAAGACAACAGAGTATAGCAACAGCAATAATGAACAGCACCGACCATGCCAGCGATCATTTCAAACAACAGCACGCCGAATGACCACCAGTCAACAGCTTTTGTGTAGGGTCGATACATGACAATCTGTATTGCAACGAAATAGTCACATCACTTTAACTTTGTAACATGCAGCAACCAACAGCAGTTGTCAATCAACTTCAAGACTGAGTGAATTAGCAGCTTCACAATAGCACACCAGCATATAGGCCAGTAAGAGAGATTAAAATCACATATGGTTGCAAACTTAGAAATAAATTATCAACTCGGAATGACAAACATTTCAGGAGGCATTGCATTTCTTTGATAAAATTAATAACACGATGATTGATAATTCATTAAAAGATTTACTTCAAGAAACTGCATGGTAAAACAATTAACCAGCTGCATTATGCAAGTTATGTATATCAAAAATTATGACAAGTAATTTAGTACAAGAGGGCCTAACAGTTGCTAGCATAGTGCAAGATGATCCCTCCACTCTTCCTGGCGATGATCTCTTCCCTCATGCCCACATGCACCGCGACCGCAATGCGCAGTAAATTGGGATCGGAATTTGAAACTTAAATTAGCTATAATGCGCCAATGCACTTCCATCACAGACAGACAGACAGACGGACACTGACATCGTAGCATAAGCGCGAGATGTATATATTACATCTCGCACTAAAAACCCAAATGAGCAACATGCATCAATAAAGTGCTAACCTCTGGTGCCATATAGTCCGGTGTACCACAAAATGTTTTCGTTGTCTTGCCACCAATCATGCCTTCTTTACACATCCCAAAGTCAGTCAGCTTTATATGTCCATCAGCATCAAGCATCACGTTGTCCAACTTCAAATCTCTGCAATGCAATTTAATTTACTGAATAACCACTACTTTTATTACAGTTCCCAAATTTTTATTTATGGTCTGCTTCGGCAGGTTTCAGGGGTTTTGGTTGTTCTGAACAACTCATCCATCCCTAGATCGAACAGTAAAATTGCACACTTGAAAACGACAACTGGCACCGTGAAGTACGTAACAAGTTAGGCAAAGTTAAAAAATGTTGTCAATTATGCACTTATAATAGTAAATAGTTCTCACTGATTTTAAGAAAAAAACTTTTTCAAACAACATTCAAAGTGCTTGCTGTTGTTGTCATTTATAAATGCCAACAGCACCATTATTTGGTCGCAGGTCACATCAATCATCAATCAAACCTAATTCAGCCATAAATATGACATCATACTGTGTTCTGTTCACTACTAATATTCTACCAATTAACACTAGTGAATACATGTACATGCTTTGTTCTTTAAAACACAGTTTTCTCTGATAACATTTTCCCCTAACATCCCCCGACAAAAAGCCAATTCCGTGACATTTCCTTGACAACAGCAAAATTACTTAGCATTTCCAGGTATTCTAGAAAAGTGGTCACCCTGCGAAGCATTTCAGTCATCACAGTCATCAGTCAACTGGGTCTTGGATTGAAGTGACATAGAAATGATCGTATTTCTACTGTTGATAAAAACATTTGCTGAAATAAATTCACCAAATTCATCTATACAATTTTAGGGCATACATGCATCTAAAAATCCAAAATTACAGCAGAAGAAATCTTAGATTTCGTCGATAGACACACTCCGGTAAAGTTCTAGGTTGATGTTAAACTAATTTACCTGAAAATCACACCTTGGTTGTGAAGATACAATAAGCCGAGGGCAATTTCAGCAGTGTAGAATCTACAGTGCGTTAATGCAATGCAGAATTTATATCACAAATAGCATACGCAAAACACATCAACTGTAATTCACAGACACAGCAGGACATAGTTAAGAAACAACACAGCATGATTTTTGTAACAATGCCAAGTAAATAACATCTAAAAAATCAAGGAGGCTTAGCTCACAAAGGGACCACATGATTCTCAGTGTCATTTCAGAACTCTGCTTAAATGGTACGACAGCTGATAACAGTAGTTTGCAAAATAATCCTCCAACTACGGTGGTGACAGTCTTCCACTGTGACTGAACTCAGTTTATCAACAGCCTGATTTTCTACTCATTTACTTGGCCTAGATCTCAGCCGGCGGCCGCCCAGCGCTGGTCAAGCACCATTGGCTGTCCTGCGTGGCAGCCTAGGCCTAGCTTATGTACAGCTGTCGTGTGTGACAGACGTAGGCCTAGTCTGTGTTGTCAAGCGTTATGACTTGACTGAATTAAAGGAATATTATTATTATTATTATTATTATTATTATTATTACTGGCTGCATATTCTGCTCATTATACAACGTTTTCCCAAGATAATGGATCTGAAAACATTTCAAATAATTAAAAAGTTCTTTAATGTCACTCAAGGCAACGACAAAATCACATATGACTTCCTGTTGATATTCCACAGTAACGATGAACCTACTCCATTATCGTTTCTGAGAGATACCAAGTATTGCTCAAAAACACCTCACACCACATGTATTTGGCACCACACTAAAGGTGACGCCATCACAATACCGTTAAGATATTTGGTACAATAACATTTTAGAATGTGGCTGTTGCTGGTAAAAAGTTCAATCTTAGACATGTTAAGCTGCTTTGCCAGGGCTGAGGAACATCGACAACAAATAGACAGAACTGCAATAAATAAGTCCATTTTGCAATAGTGCTGCATGGTAAATGATGACATTATGGTTTATAACGAGAAATAAGACTAATTGACTGTACAAGATAAAAGCAACAACTAGAAAAACCGCCCTCACTTGACGTCATGCCAATCACTTTACATCTGGTGGTAAGATATTTGCTGATTCCAACTCAGGTCTGTTTTACCTACACACTGTCAGAAACAGTTTTCCCAGTTTCACTTTTTCAATTTTAACCAAAAAAGAAGTATTCCTTTGTGTGACCCTGAACTTTGACCTGACTGGCAAACTTAACCTGGCAGAAGCAAGGTGAATCACTATGACAAATATCTATGTTAAAGGTCATTTTCTTCCACAGATAGCAAGCAAACACATACACACACACCTGGCAGACCCACTGCACTATCTAGACCACAAACAGGTTGGCAAATATAGCTAATAAACTCACACTGCCACTGGTTCTTTGAATTTTCCTTCTTGCTGGATGCGAAACATCAGATCACCTCCATTGACATATTCCATCACAAAATACAGTCGATCCTAGCAAACGGACAGTTAAGCAATCAATCAAACTGTCTTGTGACAGCTACGCTGTACGACAAATGTTGACACCAAAAACTTGCACAAAAACTCACATGAACCATGCAGTAAAACACTGCACTGGCTTCCCGTGGACTATAAAGTCACATGCCTGGTGCATCAGTTGTTCGCTGACAATGCAGTGGCTTATCTGACTGATCAATCTTGTCACCAACAGCATCTAATAGGACACTTATTGATTCACAGTTCCCACACACACCACTTGTGGTGACAGAAGTTTTTGTGTTGCTGTTCTGCACAAGCAGAATGGCTTGCTATTGTCCTTACAACAAATTACATTAGTTATAAATACTTTAAGACTTGACTATTAAGTACTAACAAGTGTTAAATGTAATTTGGCAAAAGGCTGCATCACACTCATCTGCCATGCAGGCGAACTATACACAGCACACACTACGGATACTGCTCCCACGGTGGACGAGTATCTGCAGTCATTTGAGATACATCACAATGGACTGGCATGTTCCCCCCTCGAAAGTAGCCCTTCCTATAGTGGACCTACGCTGTCTAATAAAGGTTCCTTGGAACCATGCGAGTCCACATCCACAACAGCATATCCATTGGTTCAGCCATGTTTGCACAGCTCACCCATGTGCCCCACACACAGACACGCTACATGCAATCTACATCCACGCATTGTGTGCAGGCAGTGTGGCCTAAAAACATTCCTATTAGTCAAAGTCGGTCGAAGTGCAAACGTTTGCTTATTTGCGCTTTAACTAACTAAGCATTTAATTAACTAACAACGGCCTTCTATACTAACCATTGTTTGAAAGCAGGAATGTAGTTTAACAAGAAATGGTGGCTTGCTGCTCAGCGCTAGCACACGCTTTTCCATCATGACACAGTCGACATCGTCGTCCTGAACCACGACTTCCTTCTTCAGAACTTTGATCGCATACAGCTCATCGGTGCCCTTGCGCTCTGCTAGCATCACCTGAACAGAAATGAACACGGACGTCGTGGGATTAGTAAATAGATCAGGATATCAATCGTCAATATACTCAACTCAATTCGTCAACTAATCTCAGTTTTTTAAACGAATTATCAAACTGTTACTCATATAGTTACAACAGTTTTCATATTAAGTAACACATTTATGCAAACACGTAACATTATTACATGCATAAGGAAGCCTAACATGTGTGGCATTTTTTCGGAACAAAAATGGCTAAATAGTACGTCTAGGTTCAAGGATTGTTTCAACATAAAATTCCATCTGCATTCTAATCAATAGTTATTTATTGTTTATAGAACTCAAATTACCCTGTAAAAATTATCCAGTTGACAGCATCATAGTAAAAAAACCCTCATAATCCCAATTAATACCTATTAGTAACCAACGTATCTACTCTGTACCAAGTACCACCATGCTAAAACTACTAGTTTATCAGACATTTAGTTCCGGTTTTTCCACAGCAAATTAATCTCCCGTTAATTCAATCCGGCATTAAATCCGGCAGATAATGATCAATTTACTCAGATGTCGTTTTTC
>Ga0209782_1000366_pt1 | contig 18806 bp, 13 predicted proteins | sample WorMetmaBAHAMAS1_FD_187390 | JGI IMG/M metagenome (GOLD analysis project Ga0209782, IMG submission 187390) | Marine gutless worms symbiont microbial communities from Max Planck institute for Marine Microbiology, Germany - Inanidrilus... | ecosystem: Host-associated > Annelida > Digestive system...
GAGTAAATTGATCATTATCTGCTGGATTTAATGCCGGATTAAATTAACGGGAGATTAATTTGCTGTGGAAAAACCAGACCTAAGTGATAGAAACGAATGTGAACTACTCACCAGGAGCTGCTCTTCTCTCGTGCAACACTCCGAGAAACTTTGCACTTGCACCAAGCATGGTGACACTGTTGGCATTCACACATCACTCAAGTCACCAAATTTAGTCAACGAATAATTACTTTGCATCTTCCAGGCAGAGAGGCTAGCTTTCACATTTATAGCAGGCCAGTAGCCACTAATAAAATGTGATAGTTCTGTGCACTGAATCTGCACATAAAGTTTTGACATTTGCGATTCTAAAGTGGAGATGTTACGACAAACCAAAATTTAATAGAATTGTTTTTTAAAATAATTATTATAAACTGTGCAGCATCCAGAGATGCAAAAGCAGATGCAAAAGGCAAATTAAGCAAACAATACAGAGAAGTGCAACAAACCCGATTTCATCGACGAGATCAAAGAGCACACTGTCATGTGGCATGAATGGTGAACCGTCGTAGCAGACAATGGCTGAACCTATCGCCAATGACGTCACGTACCAGTTCCACATCATCCAACCAGCCTAGTAGACATACACACACATGTACGCAACCTACCACCATAACACAAATGTGATCACAGTTTAGTAAATAAATATTTCCAAAAACTGAGTTTTTCCATAATAGGCGCATTCTATATCGGGCGAACCAACGTTTGGTTGTGGTTGACCGACATCCAGGCTCTGTTGCATTGCCATATATGGCTACCCACAAGCCATGCTGCAGCCAACTGGTTCATCCTCAACTGGGATTTCTCAACCGGCCTCGGAGGCCAGTTGAAAGCGATCGAACGCCGGTTACCACGGTAATGCATGTCAACACCGAAATGTTTACATTTTGATTTTGTTATAAACCGAATGCAAATAAATAGTTCAATTAAATAAATAATATAAAAATGTTGCAAAAGCTTGCAAATACTTGCACCATGTCGACAAAAGACAGCATTTATTTTATTTTATTTTAAACTGCAGACGGCTTTTACCTGAGTCCGGTTTGGCGTTCTACAATCATTGGTTGGTTGCGTGACGTCACGGCCAAAGAGGTCAATGACAACCAAACTGCGGTTTGGATATAGAATGTGACTAATGTTAACAGTGACAGATCAAATATCGCAAAAATGACAAAAAAGGTGATATTACCCACCATCACATTGACTAAATGTCAATGTGATACATTTCACTAATTTGTCCAGAAGCCCCCTGAGGATAGATTTACACCAAAGTTTGGCACAGCTGTGGGGGTAGGGTAGCCCATATAATCACCGATAACAAAATTTTGGCAATCGGTTGAGAGATGTCGATTCTGTAGGGGGTCAAATGTCACCATTTCCCACTGACAAGGCCAGTCACTGTATAATGAGGTGTGTGCTGCACACAGCACTTGATGACAGGTGCGCAGGTAACAAGGTGTGCATGTAAAATAAGTATGTGCTCAAATAACAGCAATGAGGTGTGCTTGGACACGGGCAACCAGGTGCAGATGGGTGGACTGTTCTGCCAAAGCTCACCGTTGTGTAGTAAAGCATGATATCGTTCCTCGTCATATCACTCTGCAGAATATGTTCTTCGAGATGTTTCATCATTGACCCCTGCAGGCATTACACAACACTGCCAACGGTTAATTCTACACAATCACTTATCTTCCAGTCACCAGCTATTACCACAACAAGCCATGACTGTATTAACACTAATGCTACTACTACTACGACCTTCACTTTGTGTTTATCCACTCTGACTGTCTGGAGTTCATTCAGCTTAGGCTGGGTCCACTAAGCTATTGTTCTACTACACGAATGGTCACATCTCCCAAAAGAGAACTTTTGTGAAGCAGGTATCACAAGACTGAGGCATTTTTTGTCACCCAAACAATCAGGTCAAAACCGGCTAAGTGACATTCCTGTTAAACTAAATTTGTTTTTTCAAGATGTCTAAAGCACCACTATTATGTTAAACTATCAGCGCTGCTAGACCGAATTTGCCTTCAATGGTTTTACACTGATGCCTGGACATCAGAAAAAGCATCTGAACTGTAAAAAGTTGACTGATGACGTGCTGGCATCATTACCTGTGTGAAGTGAAGTGCAAATAATTTGCACATAGTCCAGCTGATGCCACAGCAACCCTATCATCATCTCAAGCTTCATTAAAATCCAGAAAGGTTTACCTCTCTGTTGCTGCCTCATGTTGGTTGTCATTGTCGTTGGGTGGCGCTAGTGGCCGAGTGGATAGCATACGCATTCAATTCGTGTTTGATAGACATGGGTTCGAATCCCGCTGAAACCAGTCACTGCGCAGCTGCTGTGGGCTAGTTGTTCACACCTACTGTGCCTAGTAGGGCAGAAGGCCGGCTTGACCAGCTGACACCTGGTATAGCCGACACTTCTGTAGCGACTCTGGGCAAGTCGTTTGCCTGCAGGCATCGGCTAAGGTCTACTTAGCCTTTCATCCTTAATTGGTGGACAAATTGAGTACAAGCTGATCATGGCCAGGGTAAGGGTGGGAGTGCTGTCTTTGCCGGGTGGCAGGTAACTGTGTGATCCCACATGGCACGCAGGCTCCCGTAGCGGTGCGGTGCTTGTAGCACAAACAGTCATATGCTTCCTTTGTACTGGACAAAAGATCTTAAACAGCGTTGATGCTGTTATGCACACCAGTGGATGTTACCGACACATACATGTAGGTATAGCGTTTTCAGTCGCATTGCTGAGTTTGTTGGCTTGTTTTTGTTCTAATGGAAAACAGTTTGAGCTATCAACCTGCGTTGGCTGGTTTCCACTTAGCTATCTTCATTTGTTCCAAAGCAGAAACTTCGACGACAAATGACACATATTTTTCATGGGTGAATACGCTTTCAATCACCGAGTCAAATCACTGGTGGGAGCTTAAAACGCTGGCTGCCAATGCCAACCAAAGAAAACCAACAACTCAACTGATCGTTTCCTTACCCAACACTGCACCATACAACTGAAGAACGAGCAGGCATTGTTCCCTGTGTACTAACTTGTTCCTTAACACCGACATCCTAACATCTGCTTCCCAAAATAAAATATTAACTAGAAAAATATGCTATGGTATCAACCTGCGGAGCCACATTGGCAGCACACTTTATTAACCTGTAACGTTTATTTTGACATCACGATCAATTCGTGCCAACGGCCTGCTTTGGAGTACAGGTGAATGCCAACTATTCGCGTTGATATCCATGCCGTGTTCTTTTTACAGCGTGGACAGACAAACATACAAAGTCGCAAAATCAACTGATCACACTACCCCATAATGAATGTGAAACTAGTAACACATATGCTTACATTATTATCAATTTATTTTTCTTACCCCAGCAGAGTGGACCATGCATTTCGGAACGCCAGTTGTACCAGAAGAGTACATGAGGAAAAGAGGATGGTTAAACGGAAGCTGTTCGAAATGCAGCTCCGGGGTAGCACCATTTTCAGTCCTGCCGAGCTGAATGAAGTCTTCCAACATCATTCTACACGTATCAATCCCAGCAGCTGGACCATATAAATGATGAACAGCAAGCAAATCACTGTCAACAGTAAATAGCTGTTACAAATAGAGGTTTTTTGAAAAATACACGGTGTTAAGTGTAATAAAGCAATGGCTCACAACCGACCCATTCTTAAGGCCGTCGACTGCAGCATCATGTACGGCAGAGCTCACGTACGGAACAATCACAACTTTCTGCAGTTCTGGCAAACCTGGCAACACAAATCAAATTCCAAATACAAAAAAATAAAACAATCTGCACAAAAAACAGCAGCATCAGGTGAAGATGTTAATTCCAGATCTCATCAGTTTAAGTCTTCTGTCTCCAGAATTGCTAAGAAACTTATTCCTGAATTTTCATAAAATTTTCGAAAGCAAGAAAGAACAATCAGTTATATTTATGAGACAGTCTGTAACCACACATTAAATTAACATGCATTATATTCTGTATACAGCAAGCCAATCTGCACTAGAAAAATAGGATTTAAGCATGCAAACAACAGCACATAGTGAAAAGCTCTGAACCACAGTCAACTGAATAAAATTAGCTAATACGTGACATATAAGGCTTCAAGCAAGCAACTTCCATTGCCAGCATACCTACACTGTGTCCACAAAAAAGCCAGTAGATTTTTTTTACAATAATTTTGGCAAATTTAAAGCTGCATTTATAATTTTTGGCAGGTAGGTGCAGTAGTCTGTTAGGACATCAAACGTATAAAGTTTTCTCACCACACCCATTGTGGTTTGCTGCTTTACCTTGTGAAATAATGTTTGTGCAAAAATTTCATTTTCTGTCATATAAGACAGCCAAAAAAAAAAACAAAAAAAAATTAAAACATGAAGTTCAGTCCAATCTGCAAGTTTATGAATTGCCAACTGATGCCAGTCAGAAGCAGTATTTGAAGTACTTTTTTGTGGACACAGTATATAATCCAACTACATTCTTAAGTTAAACATAGAAAACAATTTGTTGGAAACACTTAAGAGTGCTTTCAAAAATCTACTTAAATGCATATATTTACTGCAGAAAATGAACATCAAATGATCGGATCAATGTAACTCAAAATAATCATTTACAGGTGCTTAGAAATGTAGATAAATCAACTTACATTTCCAATAAACTAAGATCAATGATAAAATATTAATAGTTCAACACTGCAAACAACCTATGATGATTCTATAAACTCACCTTCGATAACCTGTTTCAGTTTATCCAGCTGACTATGCAGTTTACCATTGTAAACAACGGCAGACACTGAAAACATCATTTTTGGCTGAATCTGAGAAAACTTTTCCAGAACTCCCTGTACACATTTCGTTACTGTATATTATATCTATATCAATTTCTGACACTGAATGTACAAACAAAACTGATTAGTTGAGTTGAAACAAAACAGGTCATTTTGTAGATGCACTCTTTTCGGCCAACCTCTTGACTAGTATTGAGAAACTGAATGTGACACAACAAAAGTAATCACTTATCAGGAACACAAAGATGCTATAACGTAAAATAAACATAAAAACTAATAACCAGATTTAGTAAACTCCTACGGGCCTATTTTTCAAAGAAGTACATATGTAAGGAAGTAAATAAGTAAGGAAAAAAGGAAGTAACAGGGAAGTTCAGTAAGCAAGCAAATTAGTTATATAGCACTAAATTCAACAAATGAATCAAGAACACATACAGCCCGGAGGCCTGTATTTGGTGCACAGAATGACCTACGTCGTTCTTGCAACAGCATTTTGCCAAAACAGTCGCAGTGTGTCAGAACAAGTCCAACTTCCATGTGGGTACGATGGTGACCACTTGTGAAACACTGCCGCTGTTCACGGCATTTACAGGCATCGGAAGCACCATAACTTGCCTTCAGTACATTAAAACCATAGGCTTGGCATCAGCAAGAGCATTCGGTCTGTAAAAACTAAGTAATGAGGTGCTGGCATGGTTATCTGTCTGAGCAGACTGCAAATCATTTGCATACAGTTCAGCCGATCCCATTGCCATGCTGTCGTCTCTTGCTTCATAAAAATCCAAAAATATTTATCTTTCTGGTACTGGCTTACTGATGGTGTCATGGAAGAGACCACTAAATGAAACACTAAAGTGTCATGAAAAAAACCATTGTCTGTCTTTAAGCAGAGTAACATTATTTCATTAGTGGCAGTTGAGTTAAATCCATTTGGTGAACTATTACCACCATCATGTCTGTCTTAACAGCCACATCCAGCTAAATCTAAGGTCCAGTTTTTCCACAGCAAATTAATCTCCCGTTAATTTAATCCGGCATTAAATCCGGCAGACAATGATCAATTTACTCAGATGTCGTTTTTCCACCGGCAGTTCGTCAACTAAATCGTCCTAAACGGGCGATTTAATTGACGAACTGCTGGGTGGAAAAACGACATCTGAGTAAATTGATCATTGTCTGCCGGATTTAATGCCGGATTAAATTAACGGGAGATTAATTTGCTGTGGAAAAACCGGACGTAAGTTAGCTAGTTCTCCTTTAGTTCTGCTCCACCACAGAACTTCCTGTCACCCATCTAACACTGTTAAAGTATCAGAGGAAAGCCAAACTACTGGCCACAACCACAGCCACAAACAATCACCCGCTAGCCTCATCCTTTCTTCATCTATCACCAGAGTTCACTTAGAACTCCTCTACATGCTCGGCAAAATACACAACAAGTAACGTTTTGAAGTCAGAGTTGTCAACCTTCTTTACAACGAGACTAGAATTGATTCTGTAAACACTTTCACAGATGGACTGCATATATTCTACACAGATGACACAATATGCTTTCATTATGATGTAAATTAAATGGAAAGAAGCTTGCTAAATTTTTAAACTGGGCACTTGTAAATACGCACTTTTCATAAAAGATGTGAGCACCCAGGCTATTTAAGTCTATGTCCATAGCACAACATTTACATTTATGTTAAACTATAGAATTAGTTAGTGGTCGCTGGAGATCACTGTTTAGTGTTTGCAAATACGTACTGTCACGCCAAAGTCGGGTGACGTTGCGCTCCAAATAGCGCCAATGCTTGCAGTAGCCAACATAGCTTCGACCGTTTCAATACAGTTCGGCAAATAACCTATGCAGTGTAAAACAACAAGCATTTTTATTGCTGAATAATGTTGCAGAAACACATTAAAATGTGAAAACTATTACTCTTAGTCTCGCAGCACTAAAACTTGCTACAGATCAGTTACATCTGAGTCGACAGTTATTTATTCAAGCTTCACTGGCTAATTTTGTAATCAACTACATGAGCTTGAATAAAACCAGAATAATGTTCACTGTCTTGTGTGCAAAATGAAGGGTTCAAAATCACAGATTTAAAAGTAAATTATCATACACGTCCGTTCACTAACATTTAGTTTAACTTCAAATTTGAGTGGAGCAATGTTTAACGTCCCACCAAACACATTATAGGTCATATCAGGGACGGGTTTTATGGGTCAAAAGACCAACAGTGTCAAAGCACTGAAGGAAGAGAAGTCCTAAGAACCAGACTTCAATCCCATTAGGTACACCCAACTGAGCTGACAATAACACAACATATATGCAGTATGAAAAAAAACACAAAATACACACAGATAAACACAACTAAATCTAGGCTATGCACAGTGAAATGCACCCAGTGTGAAAAAACCCAATCCAGAGAACTGTAAGAACTGATCATCTAAGTGTGCTTATGATTGTGCACAACTGTCGTATACAATACAGCATAGAACAGTTCTGATAATCTCCCCTCTTACCTCCAGACAAACACCATAGCTCAGATGTTTAACTTCACACAGGTTACCTACTGGTAATGGGATATCTGCTAATGCCGATAAACTGTGCAATGCTGACTCATGCAAAATCGGCCATATTGCACTGCACACCGTGCGTAATCACCTCCAGGCAATAAGCACTGGGTAATACTGTTAGCCCATTGTTACACAGACTGTCAGCCGTCGGTTATCAGCATGTGTGCAAGGTGAGGCTCACACTCCACTTGGTCGATTTGCTGACGAGATATTATATGAACAAGTTTGCAACAAATTCACAACAAATCAAACTGATGTAAATTGAGCCTTACAGTATAGCATCACTCGTGTCTATCATGCGAACAAAATAGATCTACTGTCAATGGCAATGTTGATCTCATTTAATGGCAGGCTGTAGCGAAATTTTTCTAAGTCCACAGTTGCACATGCATAAATCGGTCATATGAGCCAAACCATGCCCCTTTGGGGGGTGATGTATCATCCCTTTGGCAAGACTTGATATAGACTCCCTGTGTACAAAATTAGACAGCTCTAGCTTCAGCCATACCTGAGATATGGATGGGGCCCGAAAAATTTAAAATGGTCATGTGATGTTATCATGCCCCTTTCCGGGACAGTCCGTGTTCTGTATACCAAATCTGTAGTCTCTATGATAACCCAAAATAACTTCATCTTGTGAAACCAGTATCATTTCCACACAATGGTGCATGATAATGTCAGTATACAGACTAACCCACGACTCTGTCACCGGACTTGATACCAATGGACTTCATTGCAGCCGCCAGTTGAGCTACATCGGCATACAGCTCGGCAAATGTCCGACGACGCACTTCTGACGAACCTTCGTCTGTAACCATAAAACACAGTTCCACTAATAAGTTTACCTTATCGTGGAACATCAAGTTAGGCTTTGAGTGGCACTGCCAAGTTGGATATGCTGTATCCTTTATTACTACTGGTTTCAGTGAGTCACTTCAGTGCTGTTATGTGCAAAAACTGTCATTTTTAGCGTGAGATGTAATATATACATTTCGCACTTATGCTATGACGTCAGTGTCCATCTGTCTGTGACGTTTGTGCATTGTGGTCATAGGGTGCAATGGATCCCAGATACCTTTGCATGCTTGGATAGATGGATGTCTTTGCTACTTACTGACAACACCTCACCCGGATCGTCGGATAGGATGATGCCGGGATTTCTGGTGAAAGAGGGGAGGGGTCATCTCGAGCTATGCTAGCCACTGCTAGGCCCTCTTGTACATATTTATCTACAACATCAATATTGTGACTAGATGGTTTTATGAAATTATGGCAGTTTTTCAACACCACTATTTACTACACAGTGCAGATGAACGTACTTACGGACACCATAGATAGCGACTCTATCATCTCTATGGCGCAGCAAATTCTCAGCATAATTCAGACGGCAACCTTCAAACCATTGTGGCACATCAGAGATCTTCTTGTTCTTATCGATGACCTTAGTAAAACATCCCAACAAACAAAGCTACCGGTATATAATAGTAAGTAACATTTACACAGGCAAAAACGGCAACTGGTAACACGTTTCTTACTTCTGGACACTACAACATTCAGACTGAAATTAGCCTGTCTTCTGTACTTTTCTGAAGTTACCCAGCTGCATCAGTCTCCCAGATGCCCTTCTTGTGACCTAGTAACAGCTAACTGGAATAAATACATTAACTACCTTGAAGCATAAATCTCGTACTTTTAAGGCTAAATAATTTAAGGTGACACGTTACATGTTCTCACTTCTCAGCATTTGCTAAAAAGCAAATCCATGGACTGACTATTTCAGACAGACAGTCAGCTTTCTGTTAACAGCTCATCATCATCACAGAGCCTATATGTAATGTGCACAAATAACAGCATATCAAAGACCATAGCAACTGCTGGTGTAATAACGTCCAGTAAATATATCGTGAAACATCACACACTATATTACATACTACAAACGGAGCAAACACTTGAAGTGCTGCTAAGGCTTTCTTCAGTGTTATGAACTCATGACAATGACAGGAAGGTGTCCAGCCAATAAAATCTGTGCCACATATCCCCAAAAATTCTTTTCTGGCACAGCTAGCAAGAGGAATAAGAGGAAAACCAGCTAACCTGGGATGACCACAAAAACGGCACTAAAACAGGGCTGATTGTGGCACCACTAATACTTGCATGAATTAGACAATACTGCAATACCAACAAATTTAATTAACTGCATTTAAATGCTCATACCTGACTGTAAGGAGCAGAATGCACAATACTGAAAAAGAGAAAGCATTCTTCCCAGAATTCTGCATAGTTATTCACCGACCAATCATGCACTTCTTTGTATGAACCTATCAACACATTTGTAAAGAGACTCGGCTGCTGCAGACGAACCACAAAATGCACTGGAAATGAGAGGTGGGAGAAGACATGAGGGAGGATAAGCAAATTTACTGAAACAATCAGAGTGGCGGCAGGTTCACAAAACGTGATTGTCTGTGCAACGTGAGCCGCCTATGAACAGCCTGTTATACATCGCTACCTTAAAATAACACATCATGTCCCAAAAAACCTATTCCACTGCATTTTTGGTTCTTACTTTACAAAATGCTAGTTAATTTTCCTAAATTCTTTCACTGGCAGTAAAATTCCAGGCAGCGACACAGCCAAAGATCTCATCACACGTCAAGTGTGTCGCTACACTACCTCAGAATATATTAATGTCAAAAAATAGCAACTAGAGATGTATGGCAGAGTGTACAGTGTCATCCCCTAGAAAATAGTCGCAAAACAAGATCACTGCAGTGCCTAGCAGTGCTACTCACTAGTGAACATAGTTAAACTAACCCAAGTTACTGGACCAAAATTCACCAAATTTTACACAATATAGGAGAATAATAACTGCTATTAACATGCACAATTATACAGCAATATCTTGTGGAATGCCAGTGCAACAATGAGGGTGGTATCAATCAACGTTCCATTTTTGTTACCATAGCAATGTCCCTTGGGCTACTGTAAAATAAATGTAAGATTTATCATTTTCACCCACATGTCTACTGATCCTGTAACTTTGGAGAAGGGCGGTTCAGTACATTCCGAGATATTCACTTGAATATTCCAATTTTTGGTCCATCTCCAAAACCTACAAATTCTACAGTTGTAATCTCCGGAGTTACTGGACTGAAGTATACCAAATTTGTATGCAAGATATGTCATGTGTGCTATTAAACCATCCATTGGCAATGTGACATTCCAACATATTTCGGAATGCCAGTGAAACAAATGAATGTGAGGTAGGCAATTTTGCCCCAAAATTGGTTGCCATGACAATTCCCCTTAAGGCATCGGAAAAAGGTCAGACTGATCATCTACGAGCAAATACCTACCATTTAATAAAAAAAATCATGAAAACTGGTCTGATAAATCCTGTGATAATTGGTCTCCAAGAAACTATTTGATAAAATAATGCAAGCAAACCATATAGCATAAGCATGTTTAGCAAGCATGTCAAGCATGCTAAATAACCTGAAAAATGAATACTGATTAGCAACAAATTACAAAGTAGTTTAACAATATCATTTTGGTATGATGGAGTCTGACTACTAATTTATTACAAATTTACTGCTGCATCCACACTAAATAATTCTAAAATCTGTCGACCTGTAGGGAAGTTTTGAGTAAAAAGTTGGTTGTCTCAAGCACTCTGTGCCAGAATAACAAAGATCTTGCTTAAAATCTAATAGATGGCAGAGAGGAACTGCTAAAAGAGCATCATGTTATAATAAAAGGCCTCATTGATGTTGAATCCGCGATTAATGTGTATCAATTGGTGCATTCTGGACCATTGTAACTCGTCGACTGATGCCACCAGTAACTGTCTGAATGTTAACAGTGTGAGTGGGCATTCTATAGTATACATGTCTTTTCATCAGTGAACAAAATGATTACATCACTGGATGAATATTTTTCAATAACAGCTTTAAATAGCTAAGTCTTACATGGCAGTTAGCTTCACTCAGTTCTGGAGTATCGCCATTTTTGAACAAGAACATTTCACGAGGTTGTGTAGCGAGATGTTTGAGATGTGGTGGGATGTTTAATTATTGCTTTACCAGAAATTTACTGCTGAGTTTTGACACTGAAAAAAATTTGAAAAGAGATCGACATTTGGGAAAGTTAGAGGCAAAAAATAGTCAATAAAATGGCACAGACTTTTTTTCCAGACTAAGTGCACAAATGCACATGTGTATTACACACATTTGCACATAAAATGCATCGAGTTTTATATTTCATAACCACATTCAAAAGAAATGCAACAATACTCACCAAATGTGACTTGATACTTCTGCTCAATTCTATGCCGAAAGTGACCAAGATTGGTGGAAGTATTGGACCAGCAATGCCGTGGGTTCCACATGCAACGTGGATTTGCAGTATAGCCGCAGTCTGACGTGTCGCTATCCATTCTATTACAGACAGAACAGATTCCTTAACTAAGGGTCCACCTAAGAAAGTGAAATTCACAAAATATAGTATCTATGAATTACACCTCCCGAATGACTTTTCTGCAAAATACACTGCATGATTGAAATTTATAAAATGGAAAATCAACTACAACCATTCTCATGAAAATACAAAATCTATTAACAATAAGCAGCATTCCTGTAGTCTGTTTTATCACTAATTAGCAGTTTTTTTCTGTATTTTGTAATCTTTAATTTCGGACCTTGTTGCCTGATATAAAAGACATGTTAGTATGTGAATGAATGAATTAACAGTGCACAATGCAATAAAAACTATATGTGAGATAATGTAATATGAAGTCAACAAGATTTAAATCGACAACAGTATATCGAAAGGCTGAAAGATAGAGGCTGTCCACAATCTCTTTGAACACTGAACTGCAGCAAAGCAAACACAGTTTGTTGGTGATATGATCTGCTGTAAGGCATATAGCAGAAAGTCTCATGAGCACGAGGTATCAGTGAATGGTGACCTAGTCTTGAATGTGCTGTGCAGTAGAACAACAGATACAACTAACAGATGCTCAAACAATACAATGACATTCATGCAGTCAGTTTTTTTATTAGCACAAGATGTAATATATACATCTCGCGCTTATGCTACGATGTCAGTGTCCTTCTGTCTGTCCGTCTGTCTGTGATGGAAGTGCATTGGTGCAGTATAGCTAATTTAAGTTTCAAATTCTGATCCAAATTTACCATGCATTGTGGTCGCGGGGAGGGGTAATCTAAACAGCAACATCTTGTGCTATGCTAGCCACTGCGAGGCCCTCTTGTAACATTTGGACTTAGCAAGGAAGCAAGAAGGCTTAGCAAAGTCATTTCGTAACGGCAACTCATGACATTATAACTCAACAGCAATTCTTTCACAGGTGGCATCACTTCATTAATCAGTTAATCAAAATAAAGTTAATGACATAACGTTGTGTTATTATGCCAAAAATTATACAAATTGGCGCAGGACTTTTAAAGAAGCAGGTATTTGAATGCAGTGGCCTATCATCTTGTTTTTGCCAGTGAAAAACCGAGTTGTTGAATTTATCACTAAGTGGTGCCACTTTGGCCCTGGGTACAAATTTCTTCAACATATATTTTACAGATGTGTTCAGAACAACGCAGTGTTTAAGTATACCAAAAATCATGCAAACTGGTTCAGGCGTCTTTAACATGTGGGCAGTACACCATAGTGGACGCATTTTTTGACCCACAATGTATATGAGTGACAGGATATTGTATTCGATGCACTAACTTCCACTTACAATAGACCCACCATCTGTTCTCACACAAAACTAGTACTGCTGGAAACAGTGCACAATTGCATACTACATCGTCTGAGGGTCTATCTAATTTATGCCGTGACGCCGTGACAACGCCGTGACGGCATTGTCACCGCGTAAGACAACACCGTGATGACCGCAGACGTGATGGCTAATTCGTCGTGTCCTGTGACGCCATGACAACGCCGTGACGGGACGCAGACTGTCAGCGTAACGACGCGCTTTAGTAAAAACACCGTACGGCCCGAGCAATATAGCTTTATATATAAAGCTATATATTACCGGATCACAAACATGACCAACACTGAGCACTGTAGTCATGCTTAGGCCCTATATCCTAGACACTTAACAGACATTTAAAGCACGCCTAGATAAGTTTTGTTTGCACCAGGAAGTTCTGTTTGATTCAGACAGTCAGACTCAGACGCGAGTAGGTGCAGGCGAATAATTAACGCGGTTACCTGGACGCTAATTACTCTGCGTGCCGAGACACGGCGTCGACGGCCGTCACGGCATAAATTAGATAGACCGTCGTCTGACGCAGTTTCAGCTAGTTTTGCGCCGACTGCAAGTATCCACACAAAACTGTCATATTTGATGGAGACCTGTCAGTGAGAGAGGACACATGTAGAATACTAGACGGTGCCTAAAACACTTGAAGCAGTTCATCATTTTACGTGCATGTAGACCTAACTGTTGCCGTATTGTTTTTTTTCCAATTAAACTTCTGCTGCTATTCTACATTCAGGTCCAGTGACAACGGCACCAGACGACACACAATCATTAACCGCCAGCTCGGCATGTACAAAGCGCGAGACAGAAGTGACATCTTCTTATAACCTGAATATGAAACGGATTATGTTGTACAATTCAACTAAAACCGGTCATCCAAAAAAACCACACCCACATGCACCAGCCGCTACTTTGTTTATATTTCGATAATCCATATATATGAAAGTACATACCTGAAATTTTGTTGATTAGGGTTATGGTTAGATTTTGTAGAGTTAATGAGTAAAGCAAAGCCCACATCTGGCAAAGCCTATATCAGTTGCATTCAGTGCTTTGAGTAGAGTAGTTAGTTAGAGCTAGTGTTAGACAAATTTCAATTCCGGTTTGTCGTTTAATACACAACGCTGATTTTAGCACTGTGCTAGTGTGCCATTGTGCGGTGCCGTAGTCTCTAGTGTATCCGGTATCCAAAATTTCAAATACGAAATTTTGGTGGATATCTACTGAGGGCGGGTTGCGCCACCAACCTCACTTAAATCGTCACTTAGCTAATGGCTACTTAACTTTAAGTAGCCATTAAATCTCCAATTATATCTCCACTAAATTAGCAGTTAAGTGGCGATGGTTCAACGCGTTTAATACTAATCTCCACTTAAATCAGAGTTAATTGGAGATTTAAGTACTACTTAAGTTAAGTATGGATGGTGCAACCCGACCTGAGTGTATCTTTGGTGCCGACCAGTGGTGCCGACAAATTTTGGTGCCCAGCCATGAACCCAGCTGATCATTTTGCTCAGATCACTCAGGTCGTCAGACGCCGATTCCATTAACGACACAGCTTTCCGAGTGTCACTTTATTCAGTCTTCAGAGCAATCATACGAATTGAGCACTTTCGATCATCTTTCTTACCCAAACACGGGATCTCAAGAGATCGAGATCCGACGATGTCGGCAGCCATACAATCAGCGCGTCGCCAGTTTCTTCCAGTTCGGGCGCTGACTCGAGGCTGGTAAATGGGCGTCGGTTCCTCTACAACCTGAGTTTGCGGGAAAACGAGGCCAATATCTGGGTTCTGCGACCCGTCAACGGTTACGGCGGACAGACGAGAGGAAATTAATGCTGGTTAAATTCTTCGTGCCGGCGGTGGACGTACATGTACGTGTCAAATGGACAGCGTGGGAGGAGGATAGGGCTCCTAGTACAGTAGCGTAAATGGCCTGTTCTTACCAGTCGAGTTCCGTTATCGCTCATCATTGTCTGTCCATTGGTAACAATTTATTTGTATTATAGAAGATGGCACTGATCGAGCTGCCATTTTGGGGGATGTCGAGTGGCACCCAAAGGAATTGTGCATCAGCTGGGAGTAATCAATGGGTAATTTGGCGCCACCTTGCAGCGACAAATACGATTGAACGATTGTGTGATGCATATATGAGTGAGTCTAACACCAGAAATGGTGACGCAATATTCCCAAATTTCTATCGACAATTTTTGTTTAAATTTCAGAGTACCCCCAATCACATCTTTAGAATAAGTGAATAAGCATTACAAGTTTGGCATGCAGATTTACAGTGAAAATGTGCTCTCGCATGGACGGCAGGTTATCCGTGAACAATATGTGTTTTGGGCTATCGTGTCACATGACCTCTTTAAATTTTGGGACATAAGTAATAATATCTAAGAGATTATATAAGACAGATACAGACACTGCATCTGAAAAAGGGTTACAGTTCAGACATGATATCAGTCACAAGTCTTGACAACTAGAAAAGTGGTTGACAATACACCAGTCTGATACTTGCCAATCCCACAAGACCACTGAGGTCTATTATCACAGTGTGATGATATTACAACAGTTGTTGCTGACCATATTTCAGATCTCAGAAAGTTCACCTTTGAGCAGGTCAGTGCCTGGGTGCACAGGGCATGTCAGGCAATGATTAACCTTTTTGCCAATGACTTTGCCAGATGTTAATGCAAAACAGAACTGAACAGAGACGAACAGAAAGGAAAACAGAACAATTCAAATGACACCTTTTTAGTTATGAAATTAATACTCAACATGATAACTGCATGAGATTCTAGCGTGAACAAATGATATTGGATGGAGTGAGACTTACTGTTCCAGACTCCAGTGTGGCTGCAGCTATATCATACAACAGTTAAGTGCTTGGCATACATTTATAATCAGGCACAGCTGTACAGTAATGTATTTGTTATTATTATGAGTCTGTAACAAATTTCAGCAGTTAAGAATCATCTAATGACAAAGTCTCAGGCATCACTTAAAACTCTACAGCCAATCTGTCGTAATTAGTATTGACAGCTTTACCTAGTTACATTTACATAATAGCTGTTGTTTCCGGAAACAACAAGTTAAAAGTACATTACTGTTAAAATAATGGTGAGCATTGATATCAACTTGACACACATTATCGAGCTGACTACACAACCTAATAACCGCAGTCAATAAAAAAACAGTCAATCTTCCATGCGTTCAGGTGGCGGCCCACACGGCTGCAACATGCGCTCCATGCAGCTGAAACGTACACGAGCTTTTGTCTCATTCTCAGCAATGGAGAAGTAATTCAGCAGATCAAAGTGACCCATATATGATGCAGAGCTACAAAAAACAAACTATAAAATATATAATTTGTAATATACAATGCAATCACTGAAAAAAAAGAACTTAGCAATAACATAATTTAAAAGCAAAAGAAAACAGTAATTAATTTTAAAATATTTATGGCAATACTGTCAAAGTTGTCCATAGTAGGCTAGATACAGTTATGGTATTGCATTGTATGCTAAAAACTATCAGCATATTGCCTTCAGACACTATGAACTACTACATTTTATATGCAAAACTTCACAGCAATAGTGGCATCACAGCAAAGTCATGTGTAAAAGTAAAATAAGAAGTTCTGCTATAGCAGAGGGACTTTGCGACGTGCTTCTCAGTAGAAATCTTGCACCTACAAAACATCCCATTTGAAACAGATTGCAATCAACAAATGACTTTCAACTATATACACCAAATATGATCTGAACAAGCCGAAAACTCGCTACGCTCGTTTTCGGCTTGAACACAGTGACTGGCCCGCGCTGCGCGCGTGCCCTGCCCGCGCATGCGCGCGGGCCCTGCCCGCGCATATGGCCTGCGCTGCGCGCAGGCCAGGCCCGCGCTGCGCGCGGACCAATCACACCGTTGTCCGCAAACAAACCGTCCGATTTTTATAATATAGATTGCTGCTTTTAGATAGGCCATATATAACTTTTTTTAGTCGCCTGTTGTTATCTACCATCGTTTTCGAGATACTACCACTTTGAACAAAACATGACTGCATGTGACCATGAAAACTCCTTTACTTTTTACAATAAAGCTTACAAGCCATGTGTGCTTTATAATTTATGAATAGGCCTAAACATATCGTAATTGAATCGCGCTTTACTTATGAGATAGGTATTACAAAGGTTTCAGACAACAAAAGTAACCTTCAAATTCATACAAGGTCACTGGCAATCATTCTATTCAATAGGTCAAAATTATATGATTTCCTACTTGTTTTCCATTGTAACTATGTCGCTATCTTGCACCGTTTCTGAGATATTATCACTTATTTCCCAAAAATGATAGTCGTCAGTCACGTGATCATGATCATGTCCACTCAAAGGACAGTTTGTAATCCCAATGGTAAACTGTCACATGGCAAACAAGTGTAGAAAATTTGAAGTCTCTAGCTTTTGCTATTCCAGAGATATTTTAGGGGGGACTAAGAATTTTAATGGGTCACGTGACCATAACACTGCCCCTTTCAGGGATGGTTTGTCATCAGTAGGCTGGAACTAGCTATGATCGACCTGTGTACCAAATTTGAAATCTCTACCCACTACAAAGATATGAAAAGCAATGACAAATGCAGAATTTGGGGTGGTTTGGGGGTTAGAGATTACCCAACATAATCTGCAACACAGCCATTTGATAGAGTGCATATGACTTACTATTCAGCTTTCACAGAAAGTATGCGTCTACCTTGTACTTTTTTTCGAGTTATATCGAGTTATTTGTCCAAAGTGATTTTAACCCATCCCACCTGTATTTGTGTAGGGGGTGACCCCGTTCAAATTTTGCCATGATGATTGGCACCAAAAAACGATCATGGGCTATTGTGTGGCTTTGTTTGCATGATATCATGTTTAGCCATTTGATACAATACCAGAGTGTGACAGACACACATGCAGACACATACAGACAGACACACGACGATGGCATATACCGAGCTAGCATGGTGTCGCGCGGTAAAAACTAAGTGAAACCTTAGTAGTACACTATAGAGAATATATGATTATGACTATATGCTTTGACACTGCATTTAGCTTGCCACTGTCTTGGACTCAAAGAACATGCTGGAAACTGCCTTGGTCTCGGCTCGGTCTTGGGACCCAGTGTTGTGGTGTTTGTTTTGCAACCTGGTGTCTTGGTTTTTGTCTTGAAGATCACTGTCTCAGTCTTAGTCTTGGTCTTGCACTTACTCTATTGGTCCAATCACTGACATTTTACTGCATGTCGAAATGTAGTGCAACTTCACAACGCATGTTAGTGTGCTACAACACTGAACCCAACACTATATAAACAGAATGCAATAAAAGTGGAGGACGTGAGTGCTACCGGTACTGAAAATAGTGGTCACAAATATTAGGCCCCTTTCCCATTGGAAATTAATTTCAAAATTTATGTAAATTAGTTCCTTTCACAAGAAAATTCCTAGTGTGAACAGTCAACTTTCAAAATAAATAAATTTCGAAATTGTATTTCTCAATTTAGAACATGTTCTATTTTGCGAAATTTTGCAGAATAAATTTCACTTATGGAGTGCTGTGATTGGT
>Ga0209782_1000367_pt1 | contig 18798 bp, 13 predicted proteins | sample WorMetmaBAHAMAS1_FD_187390 | JGI IMG/M metagenome (GOLD analysis project Ga0209782, IMG submission 187390) | Marine gutless worms symbiont microbial communities from Max Planck institute for Marine Microbiology, Germany - Inanidrilus... | ecosystem: Host-associated > Annelida > Digestive system...
GGGCAGCGGCGTTCAGCATGGATTGAAGCCGACTAAGTTGAACATCAGGCAGTCCAGCAAGCGTCGCATTGCCGTAGTCGAGCCGAGGCATGACGAGTGATACGACGAGTGATTGCAGAACTGGCCTCGTCAGAGATCGTCGAATGCTCCGTATCTGGCGGAGGACAGCGAAGCAGTTGGACACAGATCTGGCAACGTGTGTCCTCATGGAGGCATCAGCGTCCAGGTAGATCCAAAGATCACGGATCGAGGATACAGGCTGAATGAAGTCGGAGCATACTCGGACCAGTGCTCGATCGTGCATGGGATCTGATGCTGACGTCTGCTCGATGTGCACCAGAGGACCTCAGTCTTGCTGGTATTTAGCTGGAGCTGGTTGCTCCGCATCCACAATGCCACCTCGTCGACACACGCAGAAACTCACTCCTGCAGCTGCAGTGCTGCTGATGGATGACAGCAGCCGTATATCTGCGTGTCGTCAGCGTACAGATGTAGGCAGAGTTGATGTTGCGCCCAAAATACTGGTTTCAGCGCTTCGCTTTACAATTAATTACGACGTTTAGGCCGACCGTTCAATTAGAACAACAACAGGAAGTGAGCGATAATGAAGGTTTATCTTGATAAATAACCAATTTGTTGCAATGTTTATTACGTAGAAGACACGGGGCGTAAGTGAAGTTATTAGTATGAGCTCTGTCGCTGACAGGCAGTGACATGAGTGGTGAGGGCGGAGCTTTATGTCAGTGGCTTGCTGAATCTGTGCACCGGTAAGCTGTCTAAAACTCAACTCTGGAAATTACGTCATTATCATCATCATCATCATCATATATTTTGCTCCAGAATAAAACAATGCAAAAACCAAGTACATGAGCAAGACGGAGAAGGCTCCAAAGGAGCACTCACTGACGACTAGAGATAAAAATTAAAAACAAACACAAATGAACCCAGTAAATCATACGTACAAAACAGTAACATGTACAAAGCAACACAGAATAATAAGAACATTTGATAAAACTACTAAGATCAATTTTGAGGAGAGAACGCCAATTTTTTTACCGAACCAAAGTCGGTAACGTCAGCTGGAAGTGAATTCCGTACATTAATATATAGATCTTTATTCACCAATATAACTTGGTAGCAAGAAATTAACAAGCAAAAATAAAAAAAGTGAAAGCAACAATATAACTTAACTAAACCTTAACTAAGTAGAGACACATGATAATGTTCAAATTTTTCAAGGAATTTCTTCCTGCGACAAGCAAGCTGCACACTAGGCAGATCAAAACCAAACAATTCTTGACATTCAGCAACCACATTAATGTCACTTGTTTTAAGCAACTTCATGAAGAATCTATTGATTACGAAATCAAGTGAATTCAGCTGATATTGGTACAATGAGAAGGATTCTAACCCGTAGAGAAGAATTGGAATACATTTAGTGGAGATCAGGTGTAAAACAACTTCTTCCGAAGCAATTTTCCCAAAAATGCTGTTGGCAGCTCCATAAAAACTTCTCTTGCATGCATCTAATGAGCATTTCATATTTCTGGATTGAACAATGTAGACGCCAAGGTAACGCATCTCAGTGTTCCATGGTAAACAGTGGCCAGACAGGCTTTTGACAGAAATACAATACTGACGCAGGTGCCAGATATTGCTAGGTCCGCATCATTATGATGGAACTAGTCCATGTAAACACTATCACATTATAACTAAAATTTAACGTTTGTAGTCTATTAGTTAGTTGGTGCTGTCTATGCTGTAAAATCTGCTCAAATATTGGGTTGACTTAACCAAGTACAGCTGTGATTCAGAATAACATTCAGAATCTAAAAAAGCTTATACAGCCAATGAACATAGGCTGTTTACTAGGGCAGATGTTATCTTCATATGTGGGTCACACTGATATCTAGTCAGTTAGGAGGCTGTCTTCAGTGTGATAGTTTCCACAACCGTCCAGCAGCTAACGTGTCAAAACCTGGACCACATACAATTGCAGCATTGTACAATCTGTCAAGTTATGATACTCTGACCACGTTTGGGAATACACTACAGCAATACTTATGTATCACAGACATTTCATCTCGGTATCTAACAAAATATGTAAATCTCCCAGTATAACTGAACTAGGAATTCTAAAAATTGGTACAAACTATGGATAAGTAAGTCATATATTAAATTCTACAAAGACCTTATGAGTGAGCTGATTGCATTTACTTACTGAATAATGGCGAGATTTTTTAAGAAGCAGGTCCTGGCCAGTAATGCCCTACTCCATGACGTGATAATGACACTGTCCATAGCCTGAGAAATTCCCAACCCTTTTCTATATTTAGAGCCCGTACAGATAAGTTTCACAAGTCCTTCCTCCCCTACTGCTTGAAAAATTTCATATAGGACAGTGTGTTTGTCACGTCGTTCAGTATCAAACTATCAGTATCAGTCCAACTAAATTACCGTATATCGTGAGTCCCAGATGATTATGTATTGTAGTTGTATAATTATCAGTTAACTGACTAATCATTGTATTCGTTGACTTAATTGGACATTTTGTAGTATGTTTGAGTAGGCATTGTTTTAATCCAGCTTTTAGCTGCAATACTGAATAAAACCATTCATTCATGTTTGTGTATAGATTGGAGACGACAAAGTTTGACAGCGTAGAGCAGTGGCTTGTCGACATTCGTTCTCTGACGGACTCTGAGTGCCAGTGTGTTCTTCAAGGCAAATCGCTGACTGCTGATTCTGTTGAGACTGTTGTCTCTCCACCAAAGCTTATCAGCGGTCAATTGCATTTGGTTTTAAGTTTCTCTAACAGTGGTTGTGAAGACTACTTTAACTTTTTACTGCCCAGTCTTCTTGTGTGCCTTTCAGTAGAAAGAAGACGCAAGACTTGGATGAAGGCCTGTTTATTTATCTACCAAAGTTTCCATCTAATTTATGTGTTAATGCCGAGTCTACAGTAAAAGGGATCGGCCTGGCCAGTGTTAACAGTATGGTAAATTGGTAAATAACACTGTTGGTTGTGTGTCATGAACTGCATATGGCCTGTCAAAAATTAAGTGCTTTCTGGAATGAGGTGCAAGTGATGTATATATGCTATAGCTAATGCCACTGCAATGCCATCATTAATACCCATAATAGCCGGCATTTTTGATAGCAGTTTACTGAGCGTGTTCTGGGAAGTTGTTCTTGTAACTGCTAGTTGAATGCTTTTGCATTATGTTTGTCTGACATTTAGTAGAGCTGTTGTCACTGTGTTGTAGAGCGAGTTGATTCTATACAGAATTGCATGTTAGTTGCCCAGAACTGCATCGCTAAACTTATGCGGTAAGTACCACACATCTATCACACATAGTAACACTGAATTTACGTAATGCAGTGCACAGTTGAGTGTGACCAATTTGGCTTAGGTCAAGACAGGAATCGCGGTTGTGATATTTGTGCGTGCTGTATGCAGATTGCAGAACATATTGTATAGTGGCCCAGCAGGTAATGCCTTAAGAATAATAAGTCACCTCTTTCTGACAACCTGCACAATGCTGTGCATAATGCCCATTGTGTTGCAAACAAAGATGGATGCTTAGTGTGGTGAAAGGGTGACAGTTGTCGGTAGAAATAAGTTGACATTACTTGCGGCTTTGGTGTGCCGTGCTGAATAAAAAACAGCAAGAATTGGATTTAAAGTTAGTTCGGAGTTTGGAATGAAGTTCAAGAGGGAAGTAGGGATGCACGTGCGTACACTGATAACGAATCATGTACACTTTTACAGAAGTACACTTTAGTGTACATGAATGGTAGCAAGCCAGCAAGAAAAAATTAGGTGCTAAAATAAAAAAATTGGCTACAACAGCCAACAGCACAACGTAGCATTTTTGCGACTTAACTGCAAAATTAAGCAAATAGAGCCTATTGGATAAATGAACTTAAGTAGCCGCTTAGCTGATGTCACAGGTGGCTGCTGTTATTATTGAAAAGCATTTACTTTCTGTTATTAGCCACCATTCTGTGTAAACATTTAGTAAATGTTTACAGGACTTTGTGTACTCACTTATAAAATTAATTGTTAGATGCATCTCTAGAGGGAAGTACCATACTTATATTCTTGTTTTTGATGATACTCAAATTCCCTTATAACACAGTGTATGATAAACCAAAACCAGCTCAATCTGTTCGGCGATTTCAATAGAACACTTGTTTGCGTTGGATGAGCAGACAGCGCATTAAGGATGTAAAACTCCGATTTTGTTCACAACCGATCATTGTCACTTAATAATCGGTTATTATCTGATGCTCGAACAGATCGCCATGCACGTAAATGATCGTTCGTGCCATCTGATGGCCGACAAGATGTTGGCGGCGGCCATGGGAGATTTAGCTAATTAACTGTCAAAGTGACGTGAAACCGATGCAGCTGCATGCGGTGCATGGCAGCGCAAGATGCACTTTCTCTTCTCCCACCCTTTCATCTGAACAACTTAGAAGTCCCGTAAATGATTTCTCTTTATCCTGCCACTAATAAAATGTGACAGGCAGCACAGGTTGGCACTGGTCATTTATCAAAGTGTCACTTCGTTTGAAAGTTTATCGTGACTGGAGTTGTGTATGAGTATACACATGCATGCAGTATGCACTCGTGTTACTAAACTTTGTGGGAGTTTACGGGACTTGTAAGACATGCCGGTGTGCAGTGAGATGTGATAACAGTCGAGACCTTGTGTGCTCTCTCTTCACGGCGAGGCTGGAGGAGGGCAGTTCAAGTCCAGCTGGCGGAGTTAAGGCCTATAACTGCGGGAAATCTCGAACATTGGATTTTTTGCATGACAACCGGTTATCTGTATTTTGCGTGATTATCGGTCAACTGATGCTCAGATAGATTATAACCTACACAGGATCACAGTGTATACCATGCTGGCATAGTATTGTGTGGGAAAAATGTTAGACCATGAGATTTCCAGACAGGGAATGACATTCGTAAATAGTATGTTGTTTTTTGTTTGTAAATAAATAGTGAACTAATAGCATAATTGTCAACCTAATGAAATTATTTACAGAATCATAGATTGCTGTTGGCATGTGTGTGTACACAGAAGAGTGAAGTGTGAACAGTGGAGGAGGGTTCACAAGAGTTTTCATTCCGTCTCGCTGAATGTTGATTCCGCGATACAAGCATGTCACAGCAGCCAGACCATGTCACCTTCAGTCGCCTTCCAAAGGGTCGGTCGTGTCAAATCCACGTTTCTGTATCACATGTCATTGAAAACATATAAGAGATTCACCATAAATGGAGCACTGCACTTCCTCAGAGACTTGTAGAATTAATGGGATTTTATTCATCTTGCAGCGACGTTGCTAGATAAAATGACATATCTGTAAACATACATATATAAGAATGTATGAAAAAGGACGAGACCAGACAGCAATCTTCCCCTCATTGGGACTCAGTGACTGTGTTGAGTTTTTCTCAGTGTTTTGATGCTGTTGGTTCGGTGATGGGAAAGACAGCCAGTACATATGATATCGCTGCATCTTAATGTTTCCTTCCAGAACAAATGATGGATGAAAGCTGGGAGAAACTGGCTACCCCAAGTGCACCTGGAAATTGCCGTTTGACATGGTTGACGGCAGAGGAGGCGGAAAGAAGTGGAAAAAGGCTAATTGGCTTTGATTGCATCAGTGCTTTGTGGTTGTTACAGCCCGCATAGCGAGGATGTTTTGGTTTTGCCTTGTGTGTGTGCCTGTCCGTCCATCTGTCCATTTTTCCGTCCAGGCCCGGATGTCTGTCCGGGGCTTTTTGCCCCCTGCCTTCCATACCCCCCTGTGCGATCCAGCCTTGAGCTGATTCTAGCTTACTTTGTGATTGTTTCGTTTGTGAAACTAGTTGGTGATTGTCAGAGTTCGTTATTCTGCATTCCACTGTTATGTCTCAAAAAGTTACTTTTGCAGTTGCAGGAAACGGCAGTTATGCACTTCAAGGACTTGAGTGAATATGTTAACCGGTAAGTCAGAATGTTGTTAATTTTTCCGCATTCATTTTAATTTTTTAGGTGAACCCTGGTCCACTGGTTTCTGTCAGTTTTGTTCCTGTATTTGTTCCAGGAGAAAACTTTTACAGATGAGCACATTGGGGTAGATCTAACGGGATTGAAGCCCAGTCCTTAGGACCTCTCTTCCTTCAGTGCTTTGACACTGTTGGTTGGGTTTTTTGACCTATAAAACCTGTCCCCGATATGACCTATAATGTGTTTGGTGGGACGTTAAACCTTGCTCAATTCAAATTGACAGATGAGTGACTCAGGTTTTTAACTGTGTCATATTCCATTCCTGTCACCCAGCTGACAGTGTCGGAGCAATGAAGGAGATTAATTTTGTTAGTTCAGTCTGTGAGAAATAATTTGCTGAAGCTTTTACAACTGCTTTGTGATGTCATGTTTGCAAGTTCATTTATGTTACTTTCAACAGATTCTGATTTCTGTGCTCATGGTGTGTGTTTATAAACAAGACCCACGTAATAGCCGCGTGTCCATTATGTTTTGTGCCAAAGTCAGTAGGTGTAAAAGATTATTTACTCACTTTGTGGGTGCTTTACATGTTACATTTAATCAATACCTAGATGAAGCAGTAGTCACACTACAGCAGGATTGGATTACCAGATGATTACCACTATTATCTGCAGGCAACATGGCATATTTTATTGCCATTGGTCACTACGAAACCAGGTACTGACTCGACCGATCAAGGAGACATAAAATTACTGAATTGGTTCGGTTTATTCTTTGGTAGATCGTTCTAACTCTCTAAGTAATTCATTAAAACCATACTTGCCAGGAAGAAGAAGGGTGGGGAATTCTTCTATAGAGCTGTTTTTGCTGCACTAAACTCGACATAGCTGATTATATTTACCTTCTTTCTGATGTATATGGTGGTCTGTAAAAACACAGCAGTTTATTGTCGCTAATGGCTCTGAGCGATCAGCGATGGTTTGAGTAGGTGTCCGGTGATATGATACGAGCGTTGCTGTGAATGAATACACGTAGGTATGTTGAGGTGAATGGACACAGGCCAGACCCGAGACACGTGACGGCGATGTTGAACGCGTTGTCTCAGTCACTTGACGACCTTGCATCACATTGCCTCTCGGCTTTGTTACAGGTGACAGACAGGTTGTTTTTGCTTGATAGACACTCTGACAGTGTTTTGATGCTGTTAGCTAGGCTGCAGGAACAGCATCTGCGCCCTCCTTCCTCATCGCGGAGAAAGCGCACAAGCCCTCATCCGTTATCTTATCATAGTGGTCAGCAATACAGCATCGCACGCAGAGCGGCATGCCTCAGAAGTCCTTTAAATCGACACCCTTTGGCTGATAAGGACTTTGCTTTAAAATTTTCAGGTGTCTGTTTTTGCCAGATCTGGCCAGTGTAGAAGTGTAGAATTATTGGGCCCATTTCATGGGGCCATAGCGGTCCCCTCTGTCACGCGTTGTCGTTGTTGTTGTTGATATCGTGGACATCGCACGCCGCCTGCACTATAACTATAGCTGGTGTGCGACTAGCGACACCTGGTGACTGGCAATGTAACGACGGCTCGCAGTAGCGAATGGGCCCAACATTTTTCAAATGCTTCTTGTTTTAGCAAACCAAGCCCGCGCATGCATGAACTGTATAAGTTGGTTGATTTGTACCAACTACTTTGTTGATGCCATCTGACACCTGCTGTTTGTTAACCCTATGTCTGCAGATATATTCCGGCTTAAGCAGATATAAATTTTAGCTTAAAGCTGCTTATATTGCCAACAGTTTTCAGTAACAAACAGTAACACTTACTGCTTAAATGTGTGGCTACATGAGCTTATGCAGATATTATTGAACTTGTTGAATAAATGAATACTAATTGTGGATTATGTGGATGAAAAATTTCTTGCATTGGATGAGATTAATGAGGGATATTTTTTGTAAACAATGTGCAGTTTTCAAAGTAATATATTTAGCTTATAGACAGAAATTTTGAGTACATCTGTCAGTGTATCCATGTATAATAAAAGTCCTGCATTTGGATATAATATCAAACACTGATGACATGACCTATGGGCTGCAGTGTCTAAATAGCAAAATCAAAGTACATATTAATGGTATTACTGTTATTATTAGCTATATTTTTAATTTTTCAGTTTGACAATTTTTTATTACTGTATTTAACATTGTGGAAGGGGAAATTTGCTTGTTGTATTTCAGACTCTATTTGACAGTGTTAGAATTACGACGGCTAACGATGTCATTTCGGTACTTCTGTCCCAGATAATATCAATTGCAGTTGTGCATGGAGACCACGTGTGTCGCATTGCAGCAGAGGTACGTAGACATGTTCTTTGTTGGATTAGAAATCAACTGGTTACTAGTTTAATAATAACACACAAATTTACATGCTGTAATTGTTAAGGTGTTATATTAATCTTTTTCAAATTTAGCACCAGAAGCAGAACAAATTTAGGTCACTTTGGTTTGATAACAGTTCATAGATTAATGTACATATATTTAGACATTCAAAGTCATTTCACTGTTACTGAGAAAAATTTAAAGTCTTTTTTATCCTTCAGTTTATCACTGTAATTTTAGCTATACAGCAGATAATACGTCTTGCCTGCTTCAGCATTAGAAATGATGTTTCGTCTATAATAATGTGTCTCTTTGGCAACACAACGTTTATCACATAGGTCTGTTGGAGTTGAGCTGTGTTTCAGTGAGCACAGGAAAATAAGCTTGTTAACAGAAACGCGAGTAGTGATAGCAGAGTGAACATTGTACCGGCAGCAGGTGAACATGCCATTATGCCAGTTTACTGAGTGGTATCTCGCTGAATGTGAAGTCGTCTCGCTGACGAGTCGAGTCACACACCTGTCGTCAGATCTGCCGATGACCACCTTCGACCTCTTTCTAACTACGTCAACAGCACACGTTTGACACATATGAGGTGGGAACCGACGAAAGTTTGTCTGTCATATGAGAGTGCGAGTATCTTCGTCGGCGAGTTGACTTCCTGTGTCTGCATTTGAACATGTCAACAAGATGACTGTAAACTGTCAATTCTAACTTACAACATGCCAGATTCCGTGTTGTGCACAAACTGGTGTTGAGTGGGGCTATGTCGTGTGTACTAGGTCGGTGGAGTGAAGAAGTTGACAGAGATGCTATCTAGACATAACTGCTGCCGGCGGTTGCCGGCCGTGGCTGGTACGGCAGCTGCGCAGAGTTGTGAGATGTCGGCTGAAACTGATGCTCAGCTGCTGAGAACATTGGCAACACTCTGCTGTGTCGAAAACTGCCTCGTTCAACTGCAGGAGGTGACATTACTGCACTCTCTTATTAGTGGCTTGTTGAAAAACTGTGATGTGCTGTGTATGTAGCTGGGTGTCTCAAAAAAATATCCTTTTGTTTATATATTACTTTTATGGGTTATACATTGTGCTTATAAAAACCGGACCCGTTATATTTTCAAATACCTTAAACAAATATTGCTCAGTATCAATAATTTTTGGTACACAGAATCTACTAACAGTCCCCAATGTTTACATGTATTGATTGAAAATTTTGACAAAACACAGTACCAGCTTAGGTTAATTCCATAGCAACCATTTTACACTGTGTGTCAAAAACCCGGACCCCTGCGATACCGTAACAAGATATTGCAACAAATCATGAAATGTTCAGCCATTCGATATGAAAATATTAAAGGGGACCAAATTGCATCTATTATTACAACAAATGTTCAAAATGGCGTCGCTTTCTATAGACACAAGCAGCCAAGAATCATCATCTGTATTCATCAGTCACCTCATCAGTAACTGTCTGCTGTACACAAGACGAGATCACCCTCACACACTGCTGCAGGTGTTCTTTCAAATGTTCTTTCGAACTGGTCGGCTTCTATCCTTTTGTTGCAAATTCTTTCACCAACCTGTTGTCTCTAACTGAACCCTTAAACTCATAGAGAATTTTTTTTTAATGTGATTTTTTATAGAGATCCATTTCGTTGATTACCGTCATTTTCTGCAGATGGCTGACATTGAAATAAAGTAAGCTGGTACCCGGTTTTATCAGACAGTTACCCACCTGAAGACTGTTGGTAGATTCACTATACCTAAAATTGTTCATATTGGCTAATATTTGTTGAAGTGACAATTTTAGCGGAGACATGGGGTGGCCCATTGTAACAAATAGGGAATTTGTGGCGTAGCTGCATATAAACATGTGAATGATTCAGATGCTGTTTGAGGTGGCGACTTGAGTGCGCCGAAGAAATCATGTATTAAAATGATGAGGTCTGGATCTCACTTGGCAAATGGGCCTTTTGTGGGTTGTTTTGCCCGTTGAATAGCATTGCAGTTCCCGATGTATTTTCTATGAACTACAGTGCAGAGGTGCAATGAATTACAGTGCATTGATCTGCGGTGCTGAAAAGGGAGAATGCGTATGTTCGCACGTTATATCACAAGAAAGCTCTTGGCTTCTACAGTATTCAGGTTCAGTTGGTTACAAGATTGAAATTGGCAAAGTTTTGCTGCCTCTATGTTGTGGCTGATGGTTGCTAGCACATTTGGATTAAGGTCTGCAGCAGTACAGAACTAACTGCTGATCATCGTCATGATATATTTGTTTTAATAACAGTTATCACATGCTACTCGGGCAAGTTAGCAATTAGAAGATGTTTGTGTGTTTATCAGAGTGGCGGCATTGAGCGCCTGTGTGACATTCTCTGTGATGGAGCTCGGCCTGCTAGTCATGACGAGGTGACTCAACAGTCTGTCCAACACGGCGCTGAAGCATGCCGAGCTTGTGGCCAATCAGAGCGAGTCTCCGGCGAGGCGGTGGGTGGAGCTTGCCGATCTCATAGCCAATCAGAGCGAGTCCGCAGCGAGGCGGCCGGCGTGTTTGCTCAGATCACGTCTCCTTCTCTCATCCTCTCGTCCCACATTGATGAGATGCGTCGTGCCAGCCTCCGTACCAATATGCCTGACCTTGTACCAGCGCTCACTGGTACATATGATGTCGTGTCTAAAGTTTCAAGTGTCACAGTTCTTGTTACTAACTTTGTTTGCTGAATGAATTGTTTAACCCACTATGCTGAGCTGAGTGATATGCAGCAAAGATGCTTTGTAGTGTATGATTATAGGGTTAAATCCATGTGTGTGTTGTGTTGTATCGGTGATCCAGTCGGCTGCTGTCTTGAAGTAGCGATATCTTACTATTTCACGTGTAAGTCTGTGTGTCGACTGATTGAATGTGGAACTTGTTTTGTTGTTGTTAGATCTATGTCGAGACGCATCCAGTCATGAAGTGTTTCTGTTATCGTGCGTGGCGTTGGCCAACATGAGTTTGCTCGAGTCGTCGACTTGCGATCATTTGTCTCTTAATTCCACAGTTTCCGTTCTCGTCAACGCGTCGTACCAGCACATTGCACACTCGGTGTTTGCCAAAGACCAGGTATGTTTAGCATCATCCCTTTTTCACGAGTAATTTGTCGATCTGTCCTCATAATGTGGCATCGTAGTATAGCAGTTAACAGAGTTGGGTGTATTAACAAAGTTACTGCGCGATGGGCCCAGTTGTAGGTGACTGTCTTCTGTGGGCATGCTACCATATACCCTAGTCTCAAATGCTACAATTGGGGGTTATGGGCATCTCATCTCATCTTTTATTCTTTAAGAAACGGCAGTCAAACGCAACTTTGTACAGAATTCATACACGTATACATACAATAAAATGCAGCAATAAGAAGTTATAGATAACGATAATGACCTATAAATTTGACATGTAAAATTTACTCAATATAAGTTTTTGTAGAGGGATCTAATGATAAAATATCAATTATCAAGATTGCTAGTTTTGGGCATAAGAAACTTATTGTGGTATCTGGTTTATAGTGCGTATGCTGTATCAGGGTATTCAGACAAATAAGTGTGAAGGACGTGTGATCTGTTACTCAGTATGGTACTAAACAATGCATCGTCAGCTTCCTCAAACATAGTCGAAAAATCTGTGTAATTTTTTCCATATAGCCTAATTTATAGCATCGTACAATGTAAAAATGGCCAAATTCTCATGGTGCACATATGGTTGCCGTAGAATCGCGCGGTCGCGATGAAATTATTGGGACATTTTGGACAATTTACACGATTAATTGTAGCTTTTAACATGAGTTATATTTCCATAATTCGCTGTACAATTTTATGATACCACAATGCCTGTGCGATACGATGTTCGCACGGTCGCCTTACCATGCCCGTACGATATGTACAATCGTACGATCTCAGTACGGGCGCCGTGCGGCTTGTTTATGAGCGCCGTATGATATGATCCTCCAGGAATTTGTCACATACGCTGTACGACGTCTCGAGATATGTGATCACGAAGGCTATGGTCGCCGTGGGATCATATGATGTCTAAAAGAGAGAAAATTGCTCGATTTCACTGCTGGCGAAATTATCTTACGGTGCCCGTAGCTTTTGTGATTGAGGTATTAGTATATAACCGACCACCCTGGCCCCCTCAGCCTCCTATCCTTGGTGGGATGGGAATAGAGTACTGACTGAAGGATTCTCCGTGGCTGGGGAGTAAGGACAAGTATGGATCATTCCACTTCTGGATAAATGTGTGGATTTCAGGTGAAAACTGTGTGTGATATCTTGGTAACTCTATACAAATCTGTGGGATTTGAATGAGTTGCTGGTACATTAATGTTTTACGTCCCACATGACACAAAGATACTCTCTTCCCATCCAGTCTGTTTGCCAGTACTGAGGAAAGTTGTTGGTCTGTGATCCCAGATAGTGACAGTGCTGGCGTGCATGGCGCTGGTCGACTCGTGTCGTCAGTGGTTGAACGCTGAGCCTGGTGTAGCCGAGCTGCTGGTGCAGTATCTTCACGAGAAGACACGCAGCGGTGCAACGACCATCGAGAAGTCGGCGTGCGAACGACTCCAGCAGAAATCTGCCGTCGCGATCAACCGACTTTCACAGAGCCACGACATCGGGCTCATCTTTGTTGAACTGCACTGTCAGTACCATATTGCTGACTGCAGTAATCTCCTAGAACTTCAGGGCGTCTCAAAATAAAATACCCCACCAGACAATATGCATTATTTCCACAACCAGTGGTCTGATGTTACAAATTCTTGAAGCTGCTTAATCCCGACACTTATCTATATCTAATGCTATACAGTGTATCCACTGCACTTTAATTATATACAACCACACTACTGTGTAAAACAATTACTATGAAAATTACAGATTTCACTAGGGAATTTTTTTGGTAACACCCGAATAATTATGACGTCATTGGCACCGAGTTGAATATTATATAGATGAAAAAACTTCTACTTGAACCCTCCTGTTTTTGCAGTATTTTGAACTGTTAGCAAGCTGTGACAGTCTAAAACGTAACATTCCTTGTTTTTGTTTGATTTCAATACAAGCACTATGATGACAATTGTAATTTAATGTAATTAAAGTGCAGTATAGCATAAAAATTTTTATCGTATGCATCTGAAAATTGGAGACTCTCTGTAGATTATGTCTACCAAAAATGATTATGATATTGGCCAATATTTGAAAATATAGCAGGGGTCTGGGTTTTTTTGAAACACAGTGTAGTAGTAGGCCAATTTCATTTCCGGTTTGCACTTTAATACGTAGCTGTGTTGTCGCGTGCAGGTGTGCCGCGGCTGGTGGAATTGTGTACTGACGCATCACAGAGGAACCACAGTGACAACGTCCTGCTTGCTTGCCTGGTATTGCACGCACGCTCTTAGACATTGCTAGTTTTTCATGGTTGTTAAAGCTAAAGCTTCGGAGTATAGCAGTTCGCAGCAATTAGCCTCACTGCAACTGGAATTCACATGCCATATCGGATCACACAGTGTTAGCTGCCACCCTCCGCCGTGACTTTTCTGCCTTTACCCCCGCCCAGTTAAAGCTCGTACTCGATTTAGGGTGGCAGCAGTGAACGTAAGATGGTCCTCAGACTCAGTACCACGTTAGGTAGGAATGCTTGTCAGTGGCTCATGTGGCTTGTCTAATGCAGGATGCATTACATCAGCTGCACGTCGTATGTGGACAAAGTCACGCGTCGTTGCTTGCCGACGACGTTCAGTCGCTTGTTCACTACAGCACTATCAACTCATTTCTGCAGCACACCTCCACCAACGAAAGCTTCATCTGAACTACTGTCGATTGTAAATTGCTTTAATACTGACGTTCCGTTTCAGGTAATTGACCGACTGTCTTGCATGTGTGATTCTCAGGTGCTAAGCACTGCCTGCCTGCTTCCATTATTTATTGCGGCCAGTGTTTAACGTTTGCTCGTTTTGTTGATTTTTGTATCGTTTGTATTTTATCGTGTCTCGTAATTTCTAGCTCCATCTGTGCTACGTTGTTGTGTGCGGTAGTTGTGTATGCGATACAATGATATTCTTTAGCTGACTTGGTCTGTGCTGTGCTTTGCTATATATGTGTGTTGTGGGATTTTTACAGTGTACAGAAATCTGTTTTATTGTTCCACAGTTACAGTGCCTTATTAATATGTCTTGGGTTAAACTGCTGAAATACTATACAGATTAAAAGTGCAGCTGGAAAAGTAAAGGAATGAAAGGAAAAGCACCATTCGTAAAAGTACTAAATAAAAATGATTCAGTTTCATAGACAAGATCCAAATGTGGGTAGCCTGTTTGCACTAAGCAATATGCATACAGCACCACAATCACTAAGAACAAGAAGAAATTATGTCACAAAGTATAGAGCCATTGATGTGATGCAGCTAAAACATTTGTGCTACAAAATGAAATTAATTTGAAAATTAGTGATAATGCAGATTGTAGAGATATACTATAGATTATTATGGATATAACAAGTATTCATTACTAGAAATCATGACAGGCCTTCCAGTTAATGGGCACTTCAGTAGTCTGTAGTTAGCAGCAGCAATATTGTTTTATTAACATGATACTCTTATTCATAATAAGTCGGGATGTCGTATTATGCGGCTAAACCTGCATTATAGGTTGTCTCGGTTTATTTTGTTGTAGTTTTTTTGTGGTTGATGATTTGTATTTCATTGATTTATCAATTGTATATTCAGTTTTGTTAGCCTAGGCTGATTGTATAGTTTTTCTCCCGGCTTTAATTTTCATATTCTCATTACTAGCCAAGAGATTGTCTGGGAAGAGCGTCGCCGATATGACCTATGCAGTGTCGAGTGGGACGTTAAATTTTAACTCAATCTCGGTCATTCATAAGCTGCATTGTCAGCACAAATCTTATTGTACTTCTTCCAAAGTATTCTTTGATAAATAGGCAAACACACTTACATAAGCAAAAGCATACCTAATTAAATGGTAACTTGTTATAACTATGGCGAAAGCATTTGTATTTCATTACTGCAAGCCAGCCTTATTTACTGTGCTGTTTTGTGACATGATTGTTTGAAATTTGTTGTTATGAAGATTTAATTACCTACAAGTATATCAAGTCTGCAGTATTGTCTGAAGTAATACACATGGACACGTGTATTATAGCAGTCGATATACTTGCATGTGAATGTAATAAACACTATTGCAATCGATCCACACTGTCTCGACGAAAAGCCAGACATTGGACATGAAAAACTGACAGTCTCAAAGACGCACAGTTTACCTGGGAATCTATCAGTGAAGGAATTTTGACAATTGGTGTACCTTTGTGGAAGTTATGATCAAACGTCAGGTGTCTTGCGTAACGAGATCAACGTATAATAAACGTGGACATAAAAATTATCAAATACCGTTACATGTTATTATTATATAATGATATCATTACATGTATTGGCTTGGATTCTCATTTATGAGTAGATTTCTATTTGTGACATCGTACTTTACAATTTTTTTTGATAATAAACGTATTATGATTGTATGTGCTTAGTCAATTCTGAAGCTGGTTTCATAAAATGCCAGTCTAGTTTTTGTTATTAATTGTATTGTTTAGCTATAAAAATTACGATTATGCTCAGTGTGTTCTGGCTGATTATTGCAGTTAATTGGCTTGGAAACATTCCTCTATTACACAGCCTCTCTATCATGTTGAAAATGACGACATTCCATCAAACCAAGGAAGTGTATCATCTGTTGTACTTGGTGTTTATTGTCATAAATTACAGTGTCCCAATAAAAACTGGACCCCAATATAAATTGCTATAATTCAACAAAATGCTTAACAAGCTTCGTCTAATCAAGAGCTGGAATATCAATTTAGAGAAATATGTGAAAAAGATGAGAGGTGTAGCGAGCAGTCACATAACACTATGTTGCGAGTTGTACATCCTTCCAAATATTGGTCAAAATTTGACAAAAGTTATTGCAAAAATAAAGGGGTCCAGTTTTTATTGGGTCACACTATAGATAAGCCATTAGCTAGTATTTTCAGTCAGTATTGACTGCAAGCATGTAGACATGTGCACATGTAGTATTTATGCAAGCTCATCCTTAGTTCTGTGTGTATTTTGCTATAATTTTAAACATCGATGTATTTGGTGTGTTCAGATCGCAAGAGTGAATGCTCTTATGCCTATACTGTTTTCTCATTTTGCTCGGCAATTTTGCATGCATATAAACTGTGCACTGCAGTGATGACAAGAAATAGAAATTTCACCGTAAAAAATACATTTACGAAAGACAAATGTATTTTTTATTATCACTCAATAACGGCAGATGTGCATTGCTCATTCTTCCACACAAACACTATACGAGTTTCATGGTCACTTCCAAGTGATCCTGTGCTCGCCGATTACCCCGTTATCTCGAGATCATTTCATGGAAATTTTCTGTGCTGTCTGGATGCTCTTACTGATACAACCACGTTAATTATTTAGCAGACAATTCACTAGCTTGCATAGGGAAGGGACTTGCCGTCTTTACACAATACTTCAACACAGTGCACTACACAACTGTGCATCTTTTGGTCTTGTTCACACTTTGATCACCGACATACATGTATGTGTGGAAACTGCAACGGATATTGGACCCTAGCAATACTGCAGTATCTCTGCACAGTTCAATATAGAAGAACCTATCCGCTTACAAATTTGAAAAGAATATGGCAACAGTTCATATAACAGTAAATCAGTTATCAGTTGACTGCTGCAGCTGTGGATAATATTCCAAGTAGTCGTATTCTCTGAATGTTAGAGGCATCTCGATCAGTCCTGAACGACACAAAAAAACATGCATGTTTAATGTCGGTGTAAACTTCCTCATAACAGGGAGCTCATATCGTAAGCCTATAATGGGGGTATTGGATGCGGCAAATAATGCTCTCTAAAAGAATACTGTTCATTTCTATTTGGAGTCATTTTGTTTGTTACACTTTGGAAGACAGCTCCATAGTGACAGAAAGTTGGGGCTCAGAAGTTGGAAAGCCTATAAGTTGAAAAGTGGGGGAGGAAGAGTTCAAGCCTAGCAGACTAATAGAAGTTTACGCCTACGTATGTTAATTCCTATGTGCTGCATGGTACTAACAGCAGCAATGCCGGTCTACATCATTATAGTGTTGTCGTTCTCTTTTGAGACTGCTGCATCAGCATTTTTGTGTCAGAACAGTAAATTGAGTAAAAGAGTAAAAATTACAAGTGCATCCAAAATAGGTTTCATGATAAAAACAATGAAAATAATTTTCAAAGTTGAATCATCAAGTTCCAAACTGTTGCATTTACGCCCACTCTCTCTGACGTCAGTACCGGTACAAAGTCGCTAATGCAGAAATGCAGTTTTAAGTACATACAGTCCGTCCAAACCACGGTGTGCTCTTTTTTAATGGTTGGACTATTTTGCTGTATATTAGTTTGACAAAACAACTGCCACCTGATGACGCAGAGCTAAGTTTGTTGTCCATTCACAGAAATATATGCAGCTTAACACAGTTTGGTGAGGGTACCCTATCTTCTGTGACTTTAGAATTCAAAGACCTTTTTAGAACAACTAGGGGGTCTGGCAGAGCATCTTAAGCTGTTTAAGAATCAAAGTCGCAATGGCTCACAGTTATTATGCATCTCCTCTATAATTACAGAATGTCCAGACAGTACTTTGTACACAAGTTATACATATATACATACCCAAGTCCCACGCCTGTTGCACGACAATCAGCAGAGTTCTCTGTTGTTTCTGACATAAGCCTGTATGATCAGAGAAATTAATTTACATCACCGCTGTAATTTTAGCAACAATTCAACCAACTCACTGTCTGTAATGGCCCACTACACCATCTATACTTAATATAAATAATCATTAAATCTCCACTGAAGTGTGCAGAAATTTAAGGACTACTTAAATTAAGTACGGATGGTGCAATCCGACCTAAGGATTAATTCTTTTAACAGCAAATGTTGGTCAAAACACTATCCAGTATCATTACTCATTACTAGTGAGTGTTACATATATAACTGGATGTCTAATGAATCTAACCAAGATAATGACAAAGTTAACCATATGGTCATTTTACACCAAAAGTTGTTTGGAATAGGGCGCGTCAGTTATATAACAATATATCTATGTTATTTCTGTTTCCGGTGAAAGACGGTAAGCTTAGTACAGGCGTCATTGCAATATTTAATGCATCATGTTACGGTTAGTCTTCAACAATCTAAAATTACCTTACAAAACAATTGCATAAATAATACCTCGATAACTCAGCCCACTTTGTCCTTTTATTTTTGACTAAAAATGTAGATTTTGCAACTTTCACGCAAACTGTTATGATTAGAACCGTATTACTCATAACCG
>Ga0209782_1000368_pt1 | contig 18789 bp, 13 predicted proteins | sample WorMetmaBAHAMAS1_FD_187390 | JGI IMG/M metagenome (GOLD analysis project Ga0209782, IMG submission 187390) | Marine gutless worms symbiont microbial communities from Max Planck institute for Marine Microbiology, Germany - Inanidrilus... | ecosystem: Host-associated > Annelida > Digestive system...
GCCATTTTTCACAAAATTGGTTGCCATGGCAACGTCCCTTGAGATATCGGAAAAAGAGGTCCAGATCGATCATCTGCACCCAAAACGCTTTCATTCGGTGAAAAGATTGCAAAAATCGGTCCAGCGGATCCTGAAATAATTGTCCTCCGAGAAATCATTAAAAAAGATAAAAAGAAAAATAATTAGGCCTACAGAAGGTAAAATATATAGCCCGGTCGGCAACTTAGCCGAGCGGGCTAAAACACTTCAAACTTGGTAATTAATTTTAGCAAGTCCCAGCCTAAGGACGACGAAACATTCCTAAAAGGGGCGTGGTCGTGGTCATGGGAAGTTTGGGTCACTATTTGGTTTGGTCGCATGCAAATGCAAGTGGGCTATTGCTGCAGATATGTTGGTTGGTTGGGCTGGGTCCCCCCGCTGCAGATATGTATGTATAGGCTTCGAACGGTTATGGGTAAAATGCGGGCCTGCGAGCTGCTACTGTGAGAAAAAGTAAGATGTGCTAACCCTAACATAATCGATAACCCTAACACCAAACCCATCCCTAACACTAACCTATAACCTAATCCCTAACCCTACTAACCCTAAACTGTAGGCCCGCATCCCCGTATTTTACCATTTGCCGCTTCGAACGTAGCGTCACAAGCGTGGTCGCTGCAGAAAACGGCTCGAGATGCCGTTTGCTCGCGTGAGCCCAGGCAACCATGTGCTATATCAGCCTATATATGTCCGCCACCTGGCGAATACAAACTGAACGTTAAGTGGTGGTCGGCAGCGATGCGGTCTCTCGCTACTAATTTACTGCAGCAACTTGTTAATACGAAATTTTATGTACATGTTGCCAATGGCCGTCGTTGAATTCTGCGATACGTCGTGCACTTCCGGTTTTGTGGATGACGCCATACTGTCGCATAATTGGCCCCATGGCGCTTCATGTTCTTGCGTATGCTTATACACCAAGCCTAAGGACACCAACAGGAAGGCATACGTTGGAGATGAGATCATCGTCACTCCGATATCACGTTTTTGTACCTTTTTATTTGCTTAATGGCAACGATAAACTCCAAAATCTGGATTAGGCGCATCTGCACACCAATGTACTCTAACTCGATAGTATATACTAGCCATTTCGAGACGATTTTGATGTATGTATGTCAGTTCATACACGCATGACGGCTGAAAAAAGCTAATTTATCACACGTAAAATATATTTAACATTGTAAGCAAATGCATAAGTTTTTCCTTTATACTATTCTAAACAATTTAACATCATAAGCAAACAATGAGGATGACATAAGCATTCGTTGCAAATAATGAACAAGTCAACTGTGGATAGGAACTTTGCCCCCAGGCGCCAGGGAGCTGCACACACTCACGCTTCCCACTAGGCAGTAAAAAAACTAAAAATATGGATAGTATTGATAACTGGATAAAGAATGGGAGACACTGATGTCTTTCAGACTATTTTCATGTCTGCATTTTCGATAAACAACTGCACTTTTGTACATCACTACGTATGTCAAAATGGAACATTTTTCTTGATAATGACACGCACTGACACCGGGATCAAGACTGCCAAGGTTTCCTGACAGGCTAACACATGTGATTTCGAAAGCATCGATCTTCAATGCCAACATTCTTGATTAACCACAAGACTGAAACAGCAAGATACAATACAATGCAATATTAGCATATATAACGTGCACATGCTATCAACTGACTGTGTGGCACATAATCAGTCGAAAGGACCGAATTTTGGGCAGTCAGTAAACAAAAATCAATGTACGTCTGGACACAAAACAGGTCATCAATAATTATGACGACGTGCCTTCCCAGGCAATCGGTTGCATCGAAATTACAAACTCCCAACAAGCAAGAAAAAAACACATAGAAAACAATACAGCATCCGCTAATGGGGCTGTAACCAACCAAACGTAACACAAATACAATGGCCCTGATTGAAATGCAGAACAGCAAAACGCATAGAAAGCTAACTAAAACGAACAAAGCATGGAAAGAAGTAGTCACAAGTGTGCGTATGTGCACACTGTCATAGACAATACAGCACATAACAGTGATGATACCTTCCATCTTATCCTCCAGACTATTGCCATTACGTTGTTCTACTAGAGGGAAGAGTAGTAAAATGTTATACTAACGATGATAAGACACTCAAAAGACAATAGTTAGAGCAAAATAAAAATCCACTTCTGTTGGCTCTTTCAGCACACGGGTTATAATATGTTGCACAGATCTATTTGCAGAGTCCACGGCACATCTAATATGTATAGGTTGGTTGGTTCGATAGAGCTTAACGGCACTTTTAACACAATTTTGGTGATATCGCGCCTCTAATATGTACAGCATGCATGCAAGTAAGATAAACAGGTCTGAGACTTTTTAGCCTTTGGGTTACGACACTAATAAATCTAGTACATTCTATTTCAATTACACAATCTTAAGACACTCGGAATTACATAAATGCCACTCTAAACCAAACGAAATCTAGACGACACCTTGGCATATCAAAAACACTATATATAAACACCTGATCCACACCACTTAATTAACACTATCATATCTACAAATTCACAGGACTGCAGCAACCGAGAATATACTACTATATTGTCAGCTATGTAGGCACATATCGCTCCGATAAACAGATGAGTGTATTTCAGTGAACACAAAGTATATAACAGAATTACAAAATTAACAGATGGACAACAAAATGCATGGCATGGGCCTGGATAATTTCTACTGCACAGAGTTTTGCTAAAATCATGCAGCAAAACTGTAGAAATAGCAGACTTATTTATAAAACAAAATCTGGGTCACGTGTATGGAGCTGAATTTCGAATTAGTTTAATTGGTTCAGATATAGAAGAAGCATTAGCAAGTATGAGTTTTTTTTCTAACAGCCAATTTCTGACAGGCTGATGGGCTTGAATCAGCTAATCGGACATAAATCTGTGTTGCATTTATTTGAAAGACAGGACCAAGACACATAATTCTTTCTTTATTGCATATACTGTTAATGAAACTAGCACTGTGGCTGCACAAAACCAACACAGATCTCAGAAATCAAATCAGACTCATATAATAAGGACACACTGAGCCAATACGCGAAATTACGTAAATTTTGTGAAATGTTCTGTGATTTACAAACACTGCATAATTCCGCATGCCTGATGCTTGATACTGAAAACAACAATGACAACGACAGTATAGCAAACTTACACATAATAGCAGTAAAGCATTGCACATAAACGAAATAATTAACAAGCACGGGATATAGCAATAACAATGTATCAAATCTGTACAATTAACTGGCAAGATGAAATATTATTAACCGCAAGCATGGAACTCAGCTCTCGCAGGGAAGTCAGTACAGCACTCAATTTCATTAAAAAATTGTACTGAGCTATTTGTACACTATATAATAACTGATAAAAATAATTTGTCAAATTCACATCCTGACTGCAATAGTGACATTAAGTGTTGCAAATGAAGTTGAGCATTCAATGTTATCAACAACTTATGGCAGCGGCAGTTGGATTATAATGCCTGTGATGCAACAAAAACTTACAACTTCTAAAATGTGTATTGTAAGAGCACCTTAAAAAATTTCATAATGTGGACCTGTCACACACAAGAACTAACTTCCAGAATAACACCAGGAAGTTGGTTTTGAAAGAAAACTTGATGGTGTGATAAGGGCTTTGGCATTATATTTCCAGCCAACTTGTTGAAATACACAAAAAAAGTTATTAGGTTAAAATTTGAAATGATTTAGCTACAACCCAAGCAGAACATCTACAGAACTGCCAATACAGACAACATCGGGATATCTGAGTTTAACGTTAAAACAATTAGGATTTCATTTCTAAGTGTAACAGATGGATACTATGTACAAACAAAAATAACAGAATCACAGCAGTTGAAATGCCTTGGTCCACAGAGTTCTGAAGCTACAGCGGTAACAACCAATAATAGTGATCACTGCAAGAAAAACATCTACTTAACTAACAGTTGATACTGTCATCATCGTCTCTATTTTAAAGGTCATTTTTCAGGCAAACATTGACTAGCCAATACCACTGTCAGTTTTCTTTCTCTACTGGCTTAAAAAAAGATTCTTTGGGGAGAAGAATGTCCGTGGATAAGTGGCAATGGTTTTATAGAGTCCAGATGCTGTGTGCAGTTACCAATGAAGAATTATCAAAGCAATTAAGCAAATTCGAAACATCAATCCAATCAGAAAAAAATCACACCAACAACTGTTCTTCATCAATAATCAGACTTCTTAAGTAACAGATATTACTCTGTTTTATACCAGATCACCGATGCTGCTACCTTACCTAACAGTTGTTAAAAATAGACCATTACACTAAATTTATGAAATAGTTTTTAAAACCTTTTAAATAAAGACATGTTTTTATGCTTCTATTGTTGAATGTTTAAAAAAATTTTCTCAACATTTATATGCATGTAGGATTGTTATACATAAATCAGTAACCCTGCAGGCACATCTTCTGTTGATTAGATAAATACTTTTTGGAGCACTGAAATAGTCCATATTTTTATTATCTGTTTTACATGCTTGTATTTAAGGATAAAACATGGTTTTAATTTTTTTTTTAATTTCAAAATCTGTTTTTTTAACAACTATGAATTAAACCTACAGCACACTACAAAACGGAATGTCTATTTACCCAATCTACTAACCTGATTTGCTCTTAACATGAATAATTTTGCAGGTTGCTGGCTCTGACTATGCTCATAATTTAACAATAATAGTCTTTTCCACTAATTAATCCCATGCAATAGTCCGGCAAGTCCATACAATGTTCTCTTTTAAAAAACTAACATATATCAAATAACACATACAGAGTCCCAAATTTGTTTGAAATATACAAATTACATAATGTTCATAATGCAAAGGTTCTTGAAAACCATCTGCTTAAAAAATTCCCCACGTTCAATTTTCTAATGATAATAAAGCAAATAAAACAATGTCAGACATAACTCACTCCTCTGTCTTGTCACTACATAAATTTGACATTGGGACACAGAAAGATGTATTCAAGATTTACATAGCAAAATAGTTGATATCTGTTAGAACTAAATTCAGCCTGCAATATTTTGCAGTTAGGCAGTGATATTGTTTTCCATGACCACGACACTCTTGAGTCGATAATCAGTTACCAAAACATCGTCTTTCAGAAGCTGAAACAGCTCGACATCCAGTAAATGTCAAAGCAGTGAATGCAGAAACAAACACCGAAATTCAATGACTCAACATTTCACTACAAATATTCTACAAATACTGTAACCCGACTTGCTGTAGAAATCCCCGTACATGCCGCCATACAAAATGAACAGAATAACTCATAGCACTGACTGCCTCTTACATCAAGGCAGCATGCGCCGTTATGTGAAGATGTAAACGAACACGTTTTAATCCGAATAACTCGGACTGTCATGGATCATAATAACTCAGTCAATCATAATGCAAGTTTTAGTCACATGCTTTAACAATGGATAAAGCTGTAATAATAAAAATTTTATTACCAGTTAAAGTTCTGAAAGTTGACAGTTATTGATAGTTAATTTTTAAAATCCTCACAAAAGTTTCCAACCATGCAAACAGTTGATGATTAGTACAGATTCTCAAGTGACAATGACAATAAAATGCGACATAGAACCAAAAAGTTCCTTTACATGGCCTTTTTACGCTACAATTGCTTGCTATCCATCAACATGTACTTTTTACTTCTTCAAAAGAACAGAACTTCGTGTGATGTTAAGTTAGTACGCGAAAGACGCTTTATGACTAATCATTAAAAATAATAATAAACGTTCAAATTTTTAACGACTCATCAAGTAATTAATCATTAATTTCCAAACAGGTTTATCAGTGTTCACTGGAGCTTACTTGAAAGTCTTGAGTGTTGCAGCCTGGATGATTTGTCTCTATCCATCCAACAGTGCCAAAGCATGGAAGGCATGAAAAATGAGCTTTCAGTTCAGTTCGGTTTGGAAATTTGATCTCTGTGCGTTTTTATAGTCGATGACCATCACCAGCATACCTGATCACGCAGGTAGTCTCTGCAGAAGTAAAAATGTCTTCGCGTCTCGGCAGAAAGAGTTCAGTGAAAGGTCAGCGTTGCGGATAGCAGTCGACAGCAGTGTGACAATAAAACTAAAACCATTTCTTAGCATGTTGTCATGTACAGTTCTTAACTATAACAAAGCAGAAGTTCATTAATGCTGATAAATGTTTAAACAATGCACCCGACCACAATGAATAACAATTCTGAACACTGATGTATTTGGCAGTGTAAAAATTATTGCAAACTGAAGAAAAACACTGCTGACAAATTTAGCAAATAAATCAGTAACTCATAGCAGATTAACAACTTATCAACCTAGGACTGACTAAGGGTTTATAACAAATAGACAAAAAAATTAATCGAACTTTGTTTCTAAATGCTCATGTATGTACAACGAGTACCACTTACTCGACAGTAATTTCAACAGAATATGACAAACAAAACCTCCTACACATCTTAACAACCCGCTGACGACAAACGACAATGTCATAATATAAAAATAAACAGATTGGATTCTAATAATATTTTCGTTGCACAAAATCGTCAAACGGCAAGCATTCTTCGGACGTCGACTAACCGATTAAACGACCGCTAGAGCCTGACTCCGTTGGTGAAGTCGGCGCAATTCAACTCGGGCGTCTCGGACGATGCTCTAGACACGCTGAATGGTGTCTGCGGCTTGCGTACGTTCCAGTTAAGGCACGCAGCCATGGAGTCGAACCAGTCGTTGACAGGATCATTGTGGCAGATGGATGCCAGCGGATACTTGGACGTGTTAATTATGAGTGAGTCACCCTTCGTCATCGGATGTCGCTGACGACCGTCGAAATGAGCGCAGGCATCAACGCGTGCATCCGGCGAAACCGCCACCTAGCAGCAATGACGACCAAAACAAGTCTCAGTCGCTGCAGGCAAAATATCTGCACAATTGCCATCATGTTGTAAACAAAATGTGAGAACTTAAGACTCACAAACTCGCAACAGTGCTGACAAGACTTGCGACGGTAAATGTGCCATGGTAAAAAAGCACCAAAAATTACGTTAAGTTCAGACTCTGGGATAATGTCAATAATAATGATAATTTTCTTTATTTTTTATTTATTTGCAGTGACTTTGAAATTTAACATATAGATTATAACATGCTTCAGCTTCTGGGGCCCTCCCTAGATTGGGACTCTGCCCCTAGGCTCCACTAAAGAACATTTGTCCCGCAGACTCTTTCAAAAACGCTTCACCATGCCTGTGTTCAAGAGGTAAGTAGCTATATTTTTAAGGTACCAAATTCCCTTACAAAACAGCATTGGATGAGACAATGGTATCCTCTCTGCTGATACCACAGAGTTAAATATTCTATCTAGAGTCAATACGTCCAATTAGAACAGCAGAAAATTTTTAGGCTTTGCTTGGCTTCGCTAAGCTACATGGCCGCCGGCACAGCCGCCAGTCGAGTGACATCATTTTTTTTAACGTCATTTTGTTGAAGTAAGTAAGTAAGCCATCATCTTGCTGTCAGTTTACTATGTTCGTTGCTATTTAGTGTATATCTATTCTATGTTGTGGCCATGTTTGAAGGTGCGTACGATGGCTTCGGCTTGGCTCGCCAGCACGCGGGCCGTGGCTGATACCAGCTCTCTGTCTACTCAGCTGTTTCGACTATCACTGGATTGTGACAGAGAGAGAGAGAGAGAGACGGACAGTGAACCGTAGCATATACTACCCTGTGCATACCGGGTATACATACTATGGTAACAGGGTGGTACCAAAACAGAGAGGGTAAAGAAGAAAGATAAACGGCCTTGCAATGTTTGTCAGAAAGGACTTTGTGATAAATCAACTTTGTGCATAAAGTGCCTAAAATAGATCTGCAAGCGATGCAGTGGTGTGAAAGGAAGTCTGCATAAGATAGTAGTGATAATGCTTAATGCTGAATGGCCAAGTCACTCTAAATGTCAACAGAATACAGCATATTAGGGCTCAAATACGTCAAATACATACAAAAATAAGAGCAACAGAAATAAACGCAGACTAAACGGGTGCATTCAACTAACTATCGATATTACTCAGCATCAGTATAAAATCATACGGACGATGAGATGTAAACATAAAAACTGTTTTAACTGCCAATTAGTCAGGTCTGTTGGAGTTAATGGTTCATCGAAACCTCTGAGAAGTGTGAAAATCTTTCTGATGTCCAAACAACTGTATCAGAGCACTGAATGCAAACATCACGAGACAAAAAATATATCATGACAGCATGTAAACACAGCAGTCATTCAAAATGTTAACGACATTAATTAAACAGGTTAACGGCCTGCTGCTGAGGTCTGCATGCACTGATATGAAATAACCGTGTCACCTTAACTTCAACACCAGCTGGAACAATGATTGGTCGGAATGACAAGGAATGGGGACAGATTGGAGCAATAACGATAGCAGGCACGTTGGGGTGAACAATCGACGCTCCAGCTGCCGCGGAGTACGCAGTGCTACCAGTCGGCGTCGATATAATCAGACCTACAATCGCATCACGACAAAGCATTCTCCATAAGGCACTGCATCTTTCTATGCTGGAAATCACCATCTCTGGGGATATGAGCTTATCGCAGGATAGAAATGAATACTTTATTACATGTATCACTATCATCACCATGGGCACACCAGCACAGAACCACATGCACAAAAATTAATTTAAACAAACAACAAAACCATCCCAGAAATAACCATCTCTAACGTTATGAGCTTATGGCAGGACAAAAAATGCATATTTTATTATCATTGTTATCATCTTGGGCAACTCGGCTTAAAACCAGATGCATAAAAATTAACCAGACCAAATGTGCTCAAGACAGGTAAATGCATAGTGCTTTCTTAATCACGACTGATTTCTGAGGGCATTCAAGTATAGCAAACGTGAACAAGGGATCACACAGTTTTGCTACCCACATGTTTATCCCCAAATATGATGAGTCATGCCCGTCTTTACTCCCCAAATGCAGAGCATCACTACCCTTTAGCCGGTACTCATTCCCATCTCACTGAGGATGAGAGGCTAAGTCGGCCTGCGTGGTTGGTTAAGATACTAACGTGTAGTGCTGCAATGATTTTTAAGATCGACTTAAATGCAGAATCGAGTAAGCGATCTTGCGTAACCAAATTTTCGTATACTGTCTGGTGCTGTGCAAGGTCTGACTTCAATTAACATCAAAGAATCGGAGGAGTTAAATAGCACGCACATTTGATGACTTCAGTTTTTAAAGCTTCCAGGTCGTAAAATTAATCCGACACCTCTAGTGTCTAGTCCTTGGCTCACAGTTGCAGGCCTGTTTACTAGCTCGTTCAATGACAACGTGTTTCATTGTTTGCCGCCATCAGACTATTTTCAGAAGACTTTGGGCATGATTCCATGATGCCTGGCAACTAATATGGCCGCCACCTCCAGTTTGTTTTCGTTTACAATACAAGTCACGACAATTAGAATCTCAACAAATTAATGGTTTGTAATTGCTTCTGGAAAGAGTTTTCATTGTAACGAGTTAGTGGTTTTGTGTTTCACATTTTCAATATTGTTTAGATTGGCGCTATCTTGCAAACACCTAGTAGCAAATTTTGTTGCGGGCCTACTGCATGACAGAATGATGTTTCTACATTCGTGGGGTGTGGTGTTTTGCCTCTGTACATTATGAATCAAAACTGAATCGACTTCATGATTTTAAGTGAAAAATCGAAAAAATAAATCGGTCACTAAAAAACCTGAATCATCACTGCACTACAAAGGTGGTATAATGCCACGGTAACTTCAGTCCAATATGTTATCGCTAATCCACCACTGTCAGTTTTCTGTGAATGTGAACTGTCCACACGAGTGAAACTGACCAATCAGGAACAACATCGAGGACAGATAGTCATACTTACCGTCACCCTGAACAAGAGTGACCTGGCGACCCTGAATGTAAAGGTCAAGTTGGCACAGATATGGACTTGCTCCGCGATCGACAACAACCTCATTTAACACCTACGCCGACAAAGCCAACAACGTCAGAAATCAGACATGATCACACGTAGCGTTATTAACTATTGCAATCACACGGCAATTTTCGTAATTCCAAAACTCTTCAAGTGAACAAAAAACAAATTACAACGAATGTATATATAACAGCGGCTGTTGGTGTAGTGTACATAATAAGAGTAAACTGCATAACAACAGCAAAATTGAAGGTATGCACAGGGTGGCTCAAAATAAAATACCCAACTAAACAATATGCAATCAGTGGTCTGATTTTATTTTGCGCCACCCTGTACATATCACTCATCTCATCTCACCTCATTTCATCTGAACTGAGTGCGCTGTGAAAACCGATGCAGTTTGTCATGGCTGTGACCAATCAGAACAAAGTAGGTCGCACTGCCTTGTTTGACTGCTTGCAGCCACGGCAAACTGCGTCACTTCACATTCGCACTCAGTCCAGATAAAACGAGATCAGCTGAAATGAGATCAAATAGATGAGATGACCGATATGAACACAGCTGAACAACCATCGTTTTACGGACTTCATATCGAAACAGAAAAATGTTGTCCAAAGTAATTTACTAATAGGCGATACTGCCACCAATGAGGCAGATCCACTCATAGCTGCTGCCAATCATTCAACCATATTTGCCAGATGGCGCCAATTTGCACGCCCATCTAATACATGATTTATTGGATACATGCCACTCGCCGTCCCAAATGGCGGCTCAATTGGTTCAGCCATTTGGCATAACCGACGCCACAGACTAGGAACTCAATAGGTAAGAACACGCCATTTACGCTTCAGAGTAATACGACCGAATATCATGCAGCAACGCAGTGATACCAGAATCTGTTGCTTCTGCTGATGGTCAACGGAGCAGTTTTCCTGAGCACAATTAATACAACACAGCAGCCTCGTTCGCAGCATCAAGCGAACCGACGGATTTTCTACATGCACCACAAACGACACAGCAAAACAGCTATTGAACGTCCATCACAAAGTCAAACATGCATTAGACTGCACGCGTAGTTACAAAGTAGAAGACAGCGTGGATGCGACATTCAACTGCGCACGTAACATTGCGGGTGGCTATTATAAATTCTGTATGTTTACTCTGCTAACCATACAGCCATTATCAAGAAATTCTTTTTTCTCACTGAAGAATTACATAAACGACTTAAAACGCTGAACAAAATTATATGTCATAAATTGGGATAAATCATCCCAGCAAAGCTACCGATAAACTATCAAACACATGCCATCTCTTGCTGGTTTTAAATCCAGTTTCAAATCCTATTTTCTGCCACAATGTGCATAAACAAAGATTATATAATGTAAATAACCGACCTTGAAGAACATCGTCTACTTTCTCACGGTAGTCGAAAAATTCAAACGGAGACAGGAAGCCGAGAGAGCCGAGATGAAAGGCCATTACTGGTGGAACACTTTCCTGCAGTGAACACAAAGCCAGCACAATTGGGTCTTGCAAAGCTGCAAAGAATACCAGAACTCTAACAGCTGATGCCATTATCGCCCATTAAAAGGCAGAACGGCTTTACCTTTTGATGCCAGCTTACTCAGGTCATACTGGAAAAGAAACCGTTAAGTGGGTGCTGTTATCGCAAGTTGAAGTTAAGCTGTTAGTGGCTGTTTTCCACATTAACTATCTAACTCAGCTTTACATGGTTTTCTTCTTCCGCTTGCCTGAAAGTGAACATCTGAGGATAACTATCACAGTTTCTTAACAGGCTGATACTCCTTCTATCACCAAATTAACAGTGTCTAAATGGTGTCAATCCACTAGTTACCGACCGTGTAGCAGGGGCGATAATACGTTTGGTAGCGTCCGTGTGTCCATCCGTTTGTCTCTCCTGTTTGAACCGTTTGACCTTGATTTTTGGCATGTGGGTCGACCTTGACCTTGGTTAGCCTGGGATTGTAGGTCAAGGTCGTATGTCAAATGTCAAGCAGTGAAAATTGTTTACGCTCTCCCGTTTAAACCAGTGGTGAGGAGCAGGTCGATATTAGGACTCAGCTTGTCGAGTTCAGCAAATGGTAATTGCGAATGACCATTACAAGTCCATTGGAATTGTCTGTCGGTAATCAGGGGGCATTCAACATGTCGCGCATAAGCGGTCGATCAGCTTTATCTAACTTGCAGCAACTCTGGAGAAAGGCTGTCTAAGCAAATGCTAACAGCAGCAGCATTACTTGGGCCCTAGGCCAACACAAAGATGGCAGTCGCCAGCTTCATCTTGTTCAAAAAAATATATGCTGTGCTTAACAAAGATGAGTTCACCTGAAAGAGTGTAGATGCATACAGCAAAGTACCATCTCCACCGAGACATATAATAAGATCGATCTTTCCAGTAAGTTTATCTTCATCTGACACAGCACGAACATACCAAATTCAATGTGCTAAAAGCCAGAAATAGCAAAGTGAAGTAAGTAAACAGTTTGCAACCAGCATCAAGACTACTCTAACTCACATGCTACCCGCTATATTGGATCAAACAGTGTTACCTTCCACTTGGCACAGGTGATATTCCAAATAAGGCTGGTACTTAATTTAGCAACATGACCTGGTTGGCTTTGTTACCTGCCAAGGTGGCATAACTGCCTGAAGATGGTCACCCAAATAACCATCCCAGTACTAACCGGGCTCGATGTAGAGTAATTTCGCTGATAGGACAAAATGATGTTATCACTATGCCAAACTATCAGCAGCCAGAAAAAAAGCTTGGCAAAATGACCTGCCTCCGTGGCTTAGTGATCTAGTGATCTCGGGCTGTGGTGCAGTAAAAGCCTGGCTAGCTATTCGGCAGGGAGTGGGTTCGTATCCCACCCCTGCCAGCATGTCGAGTCAGGTTTCTGCATGAGATTATTCTCGGGCAAGGTACAAGAGGGTCTGCCTGTGACAGGCCATCACACCTGGATCGGGGGCGTCTGGGTGTGGTGAGAACCGCCGGTGCGGATAACAGATGGGGCCAGCGGACCTACAGGAGGCACACGGCACTCTGCCGGAGGCCCGCACACGGCACTCTGCCAGAGAAACCCGCCGGCTAAGCTAGGATCTATAAATATATAGTACAAGCCTCAGGGTTAGAGGGGAATTGCACACTGGGCCATGTCTAGGCCTCAGCGCTGGCGGTAGCTGAAGGCACGTCGAAAGACTGCCAACAGTCATCCGCTGCCCCTGATGAAACGAACAAACGAACTAGGCAAAATCACCCACATCTGTGTAATCACACAATACTTGTGACATCTGCAAAAATAAGCGATCACGTATCAGCAATTAATAACGCTACTATTAGCAGGTTACACGCTCCTGAAATTCTCAGAGAATCAAAATGTGAACCTTCATTAAATGCGAATAGAGCATCACGGATTTCTGCAAATGCGGGTTGCCTCGTAATCAGCGAGTCATCAAACACTTTGCTCTCCACATAAACATCCATCTTCTTCGTCTGCCCATAAACAATAAAATAAAAAAGCAAATCCAACTACATACAAGTCCGTATGTAAATTAACTTGAATGTATACAATGGTCAGCATAGGCCAAATATGAGTTATAGCAATCACTGCGAAGTTCTAGGACAATTAGGAGGTGAGATGAAGAAAAACCAGGTGCATGATAAAATATTACAGGGTCAAGAAAAAACATGACGACAGGCCACAGTTAGTCAGAAATGTAGCCGGTTTACTCTCACCTGCAACTGTGCCGATCAGCGAGTAATTTTCACAGTTCTATTACCGATAATATTCAGAAGTCAATTTATAACAAAGTTATAATTAAAGATCCCACTACTTAAAATATTATCACATTGTCAATGTGTCACAATCTGGTAGCACCTACACTGGCACCTGTGCTTCTACTGAAACACAAAACTGAGGCATCAGTGACGGTATCTCATTGCATGGCGGCAGCTTATCTCACCAACGGCCGGAGATGTAGCTATTTACAAGCACAAACCGTGCACAGCCGGCTATGTTAGACCAGCAGCCACACACTCGGCCACTGCTGATCTCACGGGTTGTCAATCCAGCCATAGACTACATGACATCAGCATGCTTTGCAGAGACTAAGAGAGAAGAGAAAGTAGAAAAAAGGAAGATAAAGCAGCAACAGTTTGAACGATTTTGACAAAATTTGGCGCGGTGATGCATCTGGGACCTCCGCACCTGATCTGCCAGTAAAATTTCTGGAATTTAAAAATCCAAGATGGCTGCCATCTTGAAACAAAGGAAGAAACAGATTAACCAAAGAACTTAGCCAACCAAACTTGTAGTGTTGTAGGCATATAGGGATGAGTCAGGTCTGGTCTGAGTAAAGCAAGGCCAATGGTCCAGTTTTCTGCATTACACCGTCATACCTGAACGAGCCACGAGGCAAGCTGTACAAACGGCTCATCGACAACATCATCCCAGATCTTCTTGATAACAAGGACGGTCTTCGGTGCTGCTCGCCACTTCAGGATTTGACTGCTGGGATCTTGTATTGTGCTGCAGAACAAAACAAAGCAATATGAACACACCAATGCATTACCGAACTGATGTGTGAGATCAGCAAGCACAGTCTGAATAAGTGACAACCACAGGTATGAACAGGTAACACTACTCACCTGTAAAGCACACAAGTTCATCATCTAAGGTGTGAAATGTCAATAGAAGACTCAGCATATGCAGGGAGCCAAAACCTAACACTCACATTTATAAAAATAGTGTATGACAGACTGCATATGTGAAAATGCATATTTTAACAACAGAGTGCTGTAAACAGTGACCTTGGTCATATTACTTCTACCTTTAGATTTTGTTTTAAAAGTAATTTTCAATTCTTCTCTCTCAGATCATTTTCACAACATCCCCCAAAACAGAACCTATAAAGATAACAGGGAGGTTGAATGAGCTTCCTGTCACCCAACCACCAGTGTCAAAGCACTGTGAAAACTTCACATCTCTTCTGATACATCAACAGAGTTCCGAGAGAAGAACAACAACATCGACATTAGTATCTGCTCTATAACAGGAATACGCATGCTGTATTGAACAAACTATGTACCAAAAATGACTCAGCTGCAACATTTAAAATCTTTTTTAGCTATAGATCTAATGCAATGAAATTTGGCAAAGAGTATGCTAACACCATTGACAACTAAGCATATGCATAATTTTTAACCTTATCCTTGTTATATACTACCTGAATGCTTTCAATAGCCAGTAGTATCAAGACACTCTCTGACAAGACGGTACCTGTATCCATTGGCTATAACTTGGTATGATCAAAGTTAAGGTTACCCTGCAACATTAAAGCAAGGCAACAAAGTACCATAATAGCTTATCATGAGCATAAGTAATAAAATTCACTAGAAATATACTTACAGAATAGACTCCTGCGACTGAACAATGCAACCCTTTGGACCAAACTGAGAGCTTGGCGGGCAGCCGTACAGGCTCCTTGATTTACTGCACACAACGATGTATCAGTGATAATTCTTAATAACGAAACACAGTTTTCCAGACACTGCATATATTAGTTGTAATTTTATAATGCCTGTTCTGCACCTATCATGAACTGGCTTACCTACTCATACAATACAATCACACAGTTAAGCACTACACGGCAGTTGGAATAGACACATATACACTGGTTAGTACATGCTATGATCAAAGGTTGAACAGCCTAGCTTCAACCAATCCAAAAATACAGAGGGGGTCCCAAAATTTAAAAAGCTCCTGATCATGACCCTCTAGATATTATCAATTAGCCAGTACTAATCATGGTCAATATGTGTACCAAACTTTCAATGCCAATGTCAGGTTAAGTCCTAAGACTCTAATAACATACTAATTTCATCTATTTCACAACGTGGAGTATGTACCAGAAACTAAGCTCATTTATACAATAAATTTTAAGCATCATGTAAAATAAAGATGCATCAGATGCTGACTGATATATTGCATCCATAAACAGTTTGACCAAGTATGGCAACAATCTGCTAAAAAATTATTTAAATGACAGGCATGACAACATTACAGATGCTGCCAGCACTTACCCAATGTGTTTCAATCTTGCAATATGTTTGTACACTGTGTTAAGACAGGTAAATAAAAATGAACTCAGAACAGCAAGTGTGGATAGTGCAGGTTAAGGTCCGGTTTTTCCACAGCAAATTAATCTCCCGTTAATTTAATCCGGCAGATAATGATCAATTTACTCAGATGTCGTTTTTCCACTGGCAGTTTGTCAATTAAATCGTCCTAAATGGACAATTTAATTGACGAACTGCCAGCGAACCAGACCTAAGTCCTAAGACTCTAATAACATACTAATTTCAGTTAGCCTACTCCATCCTCTTACACACTCATATCCACAGCACCATTATCAAAAACAGTATTTAGAAATTAAAAATGGTATTGTGTCTGGATCACATCATGTAATGTTCAGTTAATGAAACAAGACAGCTTCATCCCCGTGCTGCCACCTTTCGAACACTCTGGACATTTCATCTATAAATAGCTGTTACCTTTATCTGCATATGCACATTGTGGCTATTATGTAAATTAATATTTTTACAACAGAGGTTTATCCTTAATGCTAATGGTGACAGACCAGAAAGTGCACAAATCATTAAAAAAAGTGATAATACCTACCATCACATCGGCAAAATGCCAACACAATGCTGGCATTTTGCCGATGTGAAGTTGCTATGCTGATTGTCTTGTTTTATTGATTGAACATTACATGACGTGATCCAGACACGACTGATACCTAGATAGTAAGACACCATCAGGCTGAAACTGCCTGGGTGATGGTTACAGACACAACCCAATGCCATCACAAAAAATTAACCTTTTCCGGCTCTCTGCTTCGACTGCTGTCATTCTTCGCTGCACAGACCTCTGCCTTACATCAGACCAGTTGACAGTCTCGATGCCCCCCAGACCAGATGCGGCAGCTGCTGCGTCACCACCAGCAACCGGCACAGAGCTCATCATTTATCTACCTGCAACATATTCCTAAGTGAATTAAACTGTTTGTTGGCTTCTCTACATCTGGTTAAGCCACACATTGCATTGTACAGTGTACATAAAGCTTAATTCAAGTGCAATCAGTCCAGTTGAATTAGTCTGACTGCAATCCGGAATGCAGCATTACTTGTATTGCCAAAGAATAAATCTTATTATTCATATTATTGATAAATGTAAATTCAATTTTTTACACAAACTTGCTAGTTAAAATACAGTTTTGTGTGAATGTGCATTGTGGTGTAAAAGATCTGCTGAATGTAGCCACCTTTATTTGAAGTATAATGTTTGTGTAAGAGATGTGGTTTCTGTTCAAACATTTTATCAGTTTTTATGATGTGGTTTTGCATGTTTAGTGTTCTGTAGTATGCAGTTTTCAGCATACAGACTACAAACCATCCTTAAAAAGGGCGTGGTTACGTCACGTGACAAGTTTGGGTAGCCCCATCCAAATCTCAGGAATAGCTGAAGCTAGAGCTGTCAAATTTTGTACACAAGTGGGCTATATCAAGTCTTACCAAAAGAATAAAAAATCACCCCCAAAAGGGGCATGGTTATGGTCACGTGACCTATTTAAATTCTTACTCCCCCCGATAATATCTCTGGAACAGCTAAAGTAAAAGCTAGAGACTTCAAACTTTGTACAGTGGTTTGCCAGTGGGCAGTTTAGCAGAGGGATTACAAACTGTCAATTGAATGGCATGGTCACGTGACGTCTTTAAATTTTTGGAAATAAGCGATAATATCTCAGTTTCTCTGCCATAGCAGAGCTTTTTGTACCATTTGCCACGTAACAATCCCAGGGTGTGTATAAACCACGCACCGTCCGCACCGGCCAGTTTTCGAACCACGCACGTGAGTGACGTGACGCACCGGCATACTGGCTGCACCGGCCTTAATATACAGCACGCACCGGCCGTCAAGCCTCCCAAAGTTCGATAATATAGTTCTAGTATACTAAAGACTAATGATAGACACGCACCGCATTCATTCTTTATTAGCCCATAAAACACAAAGATAAAATGTACATGGCATAAACGATTGATCAGCGTGCAGTGTAGCGCCGATGTAGCCTAGATCTAGGCCTACTTGTAACCGGCAAAGTGGGCCAAGATCAACACACGAGTGAGAGTTTGCACGAGGTTTTATTTGTAAGCACTTTTCACAGTTCTACACAGCTACCACGCCGCTCGTCCGACTTCGTTCCCGTACCGTACCGGACTGACCCTTAGCTGCCCCCTGGCGACGGGGGATGAAATTTGGGGCCCGTGGAGTCACCGGATTCTCCCCCTTACATACTCATCACGGCGGCCGGTGCGTGAATTCTGATTACTTTGATCAGCGGCCGGTGTGCTCTGCTCAGTGTGCAGTGTAGACTACTCACTGACACGCACTCGATTCGCAACGGTCGGCTAAAATGGCAGGTGCGTGGTTTTTACACTGGACGGTGCGGCCGATGCGGCCGGTGTGACCGGTGCGTGGTTTATACAGACCGACATCCCAACCCTGCATAAGAAGGTTGGGTATAAAATGCGTAACTGCGTAACCGCGTAACTGCGTAACCGCGTAACTGCGTAACGCCCGACGTATAAAACGCGTAACAGAATTTGCGTAACTAACGTGCGTAACGACGGTAT
>Ga0209782_1000369_pt1 | contig 18780 bp, 15 predicted proteins | sample WorMetmaBAHAMAS1_FD_187390 | JGI IMG/M metagenome (GOLD analysis project Ga0209782, IMG submission 187390) | Marine gutless worms symbiont microbial communities from Max Planck institute for Marine Microbiology, Germany - Inanidrilus... | ecosystem: Host-associated > Annelida > Digestive system...
CATCCCGCTACGCTTGATCCGCGTGAAGCTCAAAAGCGGCGAAATCGAAGGGCTCGCAACCTCGCTCCTGGAGGAGCAAACCTATCCGAGCACCTGGTTCAAACACCTCTACCACCTGCGCTGGGGCAACGTGAGAAATGCCGCCTCGAAATCGAGAACTTCTCCGGCCTCAGCGCCCACGCCGTTGCGACCGGCAGCACACCTACCGGGTGAATTTCGCCCAGGCACTCTCCAAGAGGAAGGATAACCTGGTTCGGTTGCTCGTCTCCAATTCCTCACGGCAACTGCTCACCGCGTTAATACTCGCGATGGCGACAAGCGTCGAAGCCGTCCGACCGGACCGCTCTTACCCGCGAAAGATCAAGCCCGCCAAGCTCCACCCCTTCCATCCCAACTACAAGCGCTGCCATGAGCCTTGACTTGAGGACATTGATATATAACCAACTCAATGTCCGGCATCGTGCAGATGCGGCAACGATAGGCGCATCGACGTTCTCGTCGGCGAGTAGGCTCACACGAGCCTGGCGAAGCAGCGATCAGGCCGCATCGGCATCTGTCGGATACAACACATCGGCGTGCATCGCCCGCGCTGCAAAGTGCAACGCATCACGGATGTCGTTGGTACTCAAGCGCGATTTGCCTCCATGATCTGCACCTCGGACTCGCCGCCAGCCGTTCCAGGATCAATTCCACGGTGATGCGTGTGCCCTTGATAGTGGGCTTTCCCATCATGATGGTAGGGTTATATAAGCGGAAAGCGTGCTTCTCCGCAGTCCATGTTTCCCAGCGCCACCTGGGTGATGTCAGGTTCCGAAAAGCTACTAGCGAGACTTCGCCTCAGGCCGACGAGGCGTGAATTTTGGTACGGAAACCGGAAGTCCACGAAAAGCACGAAAGGACACGAACCCTCATTCGTATGAAGGGCACCTTGAAAAATCTGTATTTTCACCAATCAAGCGACTCTAACTCATTGATTATTGTGCCGTTGACGAAAACCGTATTTTTCAAAGTGCCCTGAATTCGTATCCGCTCGTGTCTTTCGTAGACCCTGTCCCCCGTGCCCGCAGAACTTGGATTCATCATTCATCATTCAGAGGCGGGTCCCTCAAGGAATCCTAGGGTCTGTTGACATTTAACATGCCTGCGGGCGCTGGGAATACGAACCATGAATGGAAACGAATTCACACGAATGAGGGTTCGCGTCCATTCGTGTCCATCATGGTTCCATTGCATTTAAAATCAGTCGCTCAGTTTTATATGTCAACACGCCCTAGTACCTCAGTAACCCTGCTCCTGGTAGACATCGGCGATGTAGTTCTCGAACTTGGTGTATTTGCCGAGGAAGGTGAGCCGGATGGTCCCGATGGGGCCGTTGCGCTGTTTGGCGATGATGATCTCGGCGATGCCCTTGTCGGGGCTGTCTTCATTGTAGACCTCATCCCGGTAGATGAACGCGATCAGGTCTGCGTCCTGTTCGATCGCTCCACTTTCGCGCAGATCCGACATGATGGGTCGCTTATTGGGGCGCTGCTCCAGGCTGCGGTTGAGCTGGGACAGGGCGATGACCGGGATGTCAAGCTCCTTGGCCAAGGACTTCAGGGACCGCGAGATGGCCGAGATCTCCGCCACCCGATTCTCGCGTGCCTCGGGGGCTTGCATCAGCTGCAAGTAGTCGATGACGATCAGCGCCAGGTCGGCATGCTCGCGCTTCAGGCGACGCGCACGGGCACGCACCTCGGTCGGCGACAGGGCCGGCGTATCGTCGATGAATAGCTTGGTCTTGGACAGGATGTTTACGGACGAGGTCAGACGCGGCCATTCGTCTTCTTCCAGCTTGCCCGTCCGTACCCGGTGCTGGTCGATCCGACCCAGCGACGACATCATGCGCATGGCCAAGGACTCCCCTGGCATTTCCAGGCTGAATACGGCCACCGGGCGCTGGGTCTCTATCGAGACGTTCTCCGCGATGTTCATCGCAAAGGTGGTGTTGTGCACACAAATGTCATTGGCAACGAAGTTATGGGTCTCGGGGATCGTCAGATCATAGACCTGCTTATGCCCCACATACCGGATGGCCCTGATTTCGTCCCAATAGACATCGCCGGTCGCCAGATCTGCCAGGTCTCGATCCCCCGAGGCCATCGCCAGACGCCCGAACCGCGACCGGCTGAGTGAACGTCGACCCACATGGATATTGCTCGTACCGGGCAAACCCGCGCGTTGCGCGAGATGGCTCCAGGGCTCATCTCCTTTAGTACCGGCGATTTGGTCCCAGAATTCGAGTGGAATCAGATCGCAGTTCGTCCGATAGCGTTTTTTGGTGATTGCTTCCGTTACCCGAGATAGCGCATCTTCCTTACCGAAGATTCCGATCTCCGATACGAAGGTTCGGATGGCTTCGGCATCGGTAATATCGAGTTGGAATGCGATGAACTCTTTTCCGCCGTTCGTAACTGTCCGGTTACGCAGCTTGGCGATGATGCCGAACCGCAACAGGAGGTGTTGCAGCTGATGTATCAGGCGTTCGCTGACTGACGCATAGCCCAGCTGCGCTTGACCGCTTGCGAGCAGGTTCGCCCAACCGTCAGTGGCAAAGAGGCGATTGATGAAGAGTGCGAGTTGGGTCCGGGGCAGACGGAACACACAATCCGGGATGGACTTGGTGCACGCATCCCTGCCCCAGACGCCCAGGTCGTCGAGCCAACGGGTAAGGGCGTTGGGCGCGTTCTTGGCCGCACCATCGCGCCCAGCAGGTAGCCAGTCGCCATCTTCCGTGCCGAAAAAGGCGCAGATCTTGCGATACAGGCGTTCTCCCGGAATTGTGTTGCCTTTGGTCCGGTTGTGGACACTCGCCGCAGATGCACCAATGGCGTGGGCGAATTGGCGATCCGAGTAAGGTGATGCGTCGAGTGTTCTGCGCAGGCGGGCCGCAAACTGGCGACGGTTTTCTTCGATCAAGAAGGTGTCCGCGGTGATCAGAATATCCGGCGTCCGGTCACGCCTTGTCCGCAGGGTAGCGCGCACCCCACCGAAAGCTTCGATGGCAGCGATGAAGTCTGCCTGAATGCGCGGGTTCAGGTTGGTGAACTTCGGTGCGGATTGGGTCAAGGCACCATCACCCAGCAGGTATGCCAACAGCTTTACCCGGCATTCCTCTAAGCCTTCGTTACCGAATACGGGCAATCTCCGCGGGACCGCGATGCGTTGTCCGACCGCCAACTCCGCCAGGGGTCGCCATCCGGAGGGCGTGCAATAGGGGTGAATGGCGGTGGTCTCGATGGATCGCCCCAAGCGGGTCGTTACGCGAAAGACCGGTTTTTTTCCATCGTCGACATAGACCGCAGGGGAAGTCAATCCGAGCTTCCAGTACCGATCCAACGACAGGAGACGCGCGCGCTTGCGGCGGCAGATGGTTTCTATCGTCTCCAGACTGCCGTCTTCCAGCAAGACTTTGGTATCGGCCTGAACGCACTTCCCCATCGAAGGCCGGCCTGCGACGATAATCAGGTCCGAGTTTTGCAGTCCCGAGGTCCGTTCGTCGAAATCCGGGAACCTCGTCGCCAGCCCGGTAATCTGCTGATCGCTGTTGTAGAGCCGATCGATACGATCGATGGCCGTGACCAGGAGCGATTTGATTTCCTTAAAACCACCACCGCGCGCTAATTGCTCGGCGATCTCGAACACCCGCCGTTCCGCCTCGTCGAGGATCTCATTGTCCAGGCGATCCCCCGGATTGTAGGCCAGATCGGCGATCTCCGTGCCCGCGTGAATGAGTTGCCGCAGTACGGAGTTGAAGCGCACAATCTTGGCATAGGCCACCACATTGGCCGCGCTCGGGGTGTCCTTGGCAATGGAGCCCAGGTAAGGGAGACCGCCCGCATCCTCAAGCTTCCCGGTTCGCTCCAGGGTCTCCGCCAGCGTTACGACGTCGAAGGGCTGGTCACCATCCGCCAGTCGCATGATCGCCTCGAAAATCAGGCGGTGCTCACGGCGGTAGAAATCACCCGCCGCCACCTTGTCCGCGATCTTGTCCCAGGTGTCATTATCGAGCATCAGGCCGCCGAGCAGGGACTGCTCCGCCTGGATGGAGTGGGGGGGAACCCGCAGGTTCCCGGTCCCGTAGGCGGTGTCCTCGGGGTAGGCGGGAACGGCCGGCGCCGACTCGGCCCCAGGGACGCTATCTTCGGGAAAGGGGGGGACATCCGGTTCTGACATGGTCCACATAGCCCCTTCAGTGAAGTTAGGGAAAACTACGAATAACGATAGGAGTGATGCGGTGTTGGTCTGGCTGAATTTACATCGTAATCCTCTTCCGTAAATGCTAGTGCCTTTGTTCTCTTGTGGGTACTTATATATGTCCTATTTCTCGTACCAACTACGAGCAGCAACACCAAGTTTGTATCAATAAGGGCACTTGCCTAAAGTTAGGTTCTTATCTTCACTTCCTTTACTTTGCCATCATCATCATTTATCTTAACCACTTTATACTCCATATTAAGCACTACCGATTTCTGATAGTCCCATGGCCTGGAGAATCCGACTGTAATCTTCCAGCATTTACCCCTTTCATCAAAGACGATTTCTTCCAGCCCCATGTTGCTCGGGTTTTCCGCGGAGAACACATCGGCCACATAGGCTTTGTGCAATCTTTACTACTTCTTTTTCCATTGATACTCACCAATTTTTTTGGGACCTATGTATTAGCCAGCCTCTACAGATCTGGCGTGCGAAAGACGCAGGCCCTGCCGGTCAGTCCTTGGGCGGTTTGAGGAACAGGGTAAGCTGCACCTGTCTCTTGCCGTAGTGCCGGGCCACTTTCCCCCGCAACTCGCGGACACTGTCGCAATCTTTGGCCATGCCGATGACCTCATAGCAGCGCGACACAAGTTGCCGGACTCCATAGTTCTCGGTGAGTTGCTGGTGCCAGCGGGCGCCGGGCGACGGGTTGTTCTCTTTGAGGTATTCGGCCACGTCCTCGTCCATGGTGTCGTAGATGAGTTTGGTCACCAGCCTTCCCCACCACTTCGGGCGCGTCTGCAGGGGGATAGCCCAGTTAGTGAGCCGCCCGAACTCTTCCCAAAGTTCGTCAGGGAAAGTCTTTTCCCAGGCGCGGAGTTCATCGGCAATGAAGGCCCGCAGCTTGAGCTGCAGGGCGTCCTCAGCCCGTTCATACTGGTAGCCCGTTGCCTCATCGACAAGTGCGTCCCGGCCGGTGCGCGTGAGAGCCGCGGCGAGTATGGCGCAGTGGATGGCAATCTCTCGCTGACGTTCCGTCAGGGGTGCGCCTTCATAGAGAGCCTGGACATAACCCCGACAGATTTCTTCTTGGGGCATGTTCTTATCCTTGATGTGGGACGGCTGGTCTTGTGGCCACTCTACGATGCTATTAACGACCTCATCAAACGGGGCGTCGATATACGCTATTTCGCGCCCGATTTGCCGGCCTCGAAAATCGCCGAGCTGAGTGGAGCCGCCCGACGATTAATCAGATATTCATGAAGTTACGAATCGGGATCGCCCAGGTTTGTAACGCTTCATCACCTCTGTCCGGTGAGGTTGAATTCGGTGAATCTTATTTTGGCGCACGCCGCGTTCGCGGAAAAAAGGGTCGCGGAGCGGGCGGTAAAACGATCGTCTTCGGAATCCTGGAACGCCACGGGAAAGTTACACGGAAATCGTCCCTGACGCCTCCAAGAAGCAGCTACAGAGAGCGATCCGGGGTCGGGTGCGCTGGAAGCAGCATCCACTCGGACGGCTGGAGAGGCTACAACGGGCTGGTGGACATGGGCTACAAAAAGCGTTTCCGGGTGCATCATGGTGATGCATGAGTTTGCCTGCGGTAACTGCCATATCAATGGCATTGAGTCATTCCAGTCATATGCCAAACGGAGGCATGCAAAGTTCAATGGTGTTCCCCGACGAACGTTCCTTTTACACCGCAAGGAATGTGAATTCATACTTAATCACCGAGAGGAAGATCTCTCTGAGAGAATACTTACTCTACTGAAAGAAAACTCACTCTAAAGTTGTCTAGACCCAACTTTTGTAATGAGTTCTTTCTTTGTCTTCCGTCGCGCGTTCTTTGCGTTCGAGTACGCCATAGGCACCACAGGCTTTACAGTGATATTGCGAGCTACCGGACGCATTTGGGCCATTTTTAACCAGATCTTCGCTCTGACATTTGCGACAGGTGTATACTGTAGTCTTGATAATCGTAATTGAAAACCCTTTGGTTGGTTTTATCAATGAACGCCACCGTTCAGGCCAAGCATATTTTTCCAGAAGAGTGGGTTGAAATCTAGAATCAGGTAACGAGAAAAACGGTGGCAATCGGAATGATTACGATGAATCTATCTACCCTATCACTTCAAAAATCACCATTACCGATCGAGGAAGCGCAGCAGACTGCCCCCGGCGTGATGCTAGCCAATTTGGCCGAGCAGGCGTTGGTTGTCGGGGTCGTCCAAGGACCGTGGCAATGGCCTGCGTGATGCTCTGTGCTTCGCGGGTGTAGTCGTCTACTTCCCCGGCATGATAGCGCTGCCACAGCGCGATGGCATCTTTGAACGATGTTTTGAGCGTCTCCCCGAAGGCGCGGGCCGACCCGGCTTTGTCTTCGAGCACCTTGTCGATCGAGCGGATGATGTGGTAACAGCACTTTTGTTGGGCCACCAGTTCCAAAGCCCAGGCGTCGTACGTCAGCGCGCGGTCGGTACGCATCACGCCGCCATAATCCGATGGGATGAGCTCGCGGACCCCCTGGTGGCGATGACGTAAACGGATTTGGTAGACCGATGCCTCGTCGGTGTCGAAGCCCATCATGTAAGCCGACTCGCCATTGATGCGTCAGCCGGTGTCGCCGGCACGCAACTGCTGGTATCCTCCCCAACTTCCGGTTGGTTGCGGCGCATGGCGTCCTGCTGGATCGCGCTTTGAGTGATGAATACCCCGCACAGCTCGCGCAGGATCGTCGGCACCTTGCGCATCGGTACCCCGATACCGGGGTACCCCGATACCGTAGTGCAAAGCATGGGCGTGCGTAAATACGCCAGGATCTAGATAACTTTAGAGTGGATTTTCTCTCAGCAGAGTTAGTATTCTATCAGAGAGATTTTCCTCTCGGTGATTAAATCTAAACTCACATTCCTTGTGAGGCTGTCTAAAAACCAACTTATTGATTTTCAATCATAAAAAATCAGATTTTCTGGTGGTATAATCACTGTAAGCACTTCTGTTATTGGATTCCACTATGACTCCTGAAAAGGCTCAATCTCCTATCAGGTACCCGAGCGACTCATTGATGAAGAATGGGAGATTCTCCAGCCTATTTTCGCTGAGCTCGAACTCTATACCACTGGACGCCCACGAACGACCGATCCTCGCGAAATCCTGAATGCGATTTTTTATCTGAATAAAACCGGTTGTCCATGGTGCTACCTGCCAACAGACTTTCTCCCTTACCGGCTGGTTAACTATTACCATAACAAATGGATGGACAATCGAACGTTGGAAAAAGAAATATCCTTGTCGATACATGAGTTGTCTGATTATTGTTCGGGTGTTCGCAGCCAACGTATTTGATGGGAAAGCGGCTCGTCAGCTCATAACGGAGCTGTTCTCATTCCTTCATACCATCACAAAAATCCGATTGGCTCTGGCATCCAATTCTGATGTCTGATCGAGGTCGCTAGTAAAACAAACAGGGTTTCCCGGCTTCCACGTGTTACCTCGTCGATGGGCGGTTGAAAGAACCTTTGCTTGGCTAGTTCGAGCACGTCGATTGAGTAAAGATTACGAACCGAACGCAAGCCAACTTCGAGTGAAGCTCAGGTTTATTTCGCATCAAGTCGCTTGCTTCTCCAACAGCTCTGTAATAACCAGACGCCCTATAAAATGACCGTGGGGTGATTTTCTAGTAACTTATGTCTTTTTAGACGGCCTCTGAGAAAACGCACTGATGCCAATGATCGTTCCCCGCACTTTCATCGACTTGGCCGTACTGATTTTGCTACCGGCGTTATTCTTCGTGCCACGGTCTCTGCCGGCCCTCGAAAAGGACTATAAGGAACCACTCTACCTGGAGGCGGATAGCGCGGAATTCTCCGAGGCCAAATCAATGAGCGTTTATATGGGAAATGTCTTCGTCAGGCAGGGCAGCATGGAGCTCCGGGGCGATCAGGTCAGGGTACGTCACGATTCGGAGAACAGGCCCACGCTCATCATCGCGACCGGCGATCCCGTAACCTATCTGCAACTGGTAGAGGGAGAACAGAAACCGGTCGAGGCATCGGCCCTACGGATGGAGTACGATCAGGCTAAGGACCGACTTACCCTCATCGGCCAGGCCATAGTGTTTCAGGGTGAGGATACCTTCCGCAATGACCGTATTGTCTATGACCGGGTGCACGATCGGATCAAAGCGGGAACCATTGCCAAGGGGAAGGAGCGCGTGCAGATTACGATCTCCCCGTGGCAGCGGTGACGACGACCCTGCGGGCGGTCGATCTGGTCAAGAGTTACCGTCACCGCGAGGTTTTAAAAGGTGTTGGCGTCAACGTCGACGCAGGTGAAGTCGTCGGTCTCCTCGGGCCCAACGGTGCTGGTAAGACCACCTGCTTCTACCTGATTGTCGGACTGATTCACCCGCAGCAGGGGAGTATCTATCTGGAGGAACGTGACATCACCCTGCTCTCGATGCACGCCCGCGCCCGCCAGGGGCTGAGTTACCTTGCCCAGGAGCCGTCGGTCTTCCGCAAGCTCACCGCCGGCGACAATCTGATGGCGATCCTCCAGATGCGCCCGGACCTCGACCGGGAGGCGCGGAAGAACTGGAAGTCGGATCTGCTCGAGGAGTTGGGCATCGCCCATGTGAGCGAATCTCTGGCTCTGAGCCTCTCGGGCGGTGAGCGCCGACGTCTCGAGATCGCGCGTGCACTGGCGATGGACCCGAAAGTAATGCTGCTCGACGAGCCCTTCGCCGGGGTCGATCCCATCGCCGTAAGGGATATCAAAAACATCGTTGCCCACTTGCGGGATCGCAATATCGGGGTCCTGATCACCGATCATAACGTCCGCGAAACCCTCGATATCTGCGACCGGGCCTACATCATCAATGACGGCAGAGTTATCGCCGAAGGCAAGCCGCAGGAGCTGTTGGAGAACGCGGAGGTGCGCGCGGTCTATCTGGGCGAGCACTTCACGCTTTGAATGGGCTAAAATCGGTTCGGACTAATTCAGGTCTTAAATTCCCGGTGAAGCACTCGATTCAACTCCGGCTTGGTCAGCAGCTGACCATGACCCCCCACCTGCAGCAGGCGATTCGCCTCCTGCAGTTGTCGACGTTGGATCTGCGGCGAGAGATCCAGGAGGCGCTGGATTCCAACCTGATGCTGGAGAACGCCGAGGAAGTGGAGCGGTTCGGCGTCCGGTCGCTGTGCGAGTCCCCGGAGGCGGCGGGCACCGCTGCCGACCCGGAGCCGGAGGTACGACCCGAGAGTATGCTGCTTCCCGATGAGCTACCGGTCGACGTCGAATGGACCGATCATTACGATGGTTATCTGCCGGGCAGCGGTGCACCAGGGCAGGAAGTCAGCGAGTTTGACATCTTTGCCCGCCAGAGCAAGACGCCGACGCTCCGGGACCACCTGCACTGGCAGCTCAACCTGAGCCGGTTGGATGAGACGGGTCTGGCAATTGCCACCGCCATCGTCGATGCCATCAACGAGGATGGTTATTTCACCGTAACACCGGAGGAGCTCCTCAATACCTTTGAGGGTATGGACTTGACGTCGGAGGAGGTCGAGGTCGTGCTCCATCGAGTCCAAACCCTGGACCCGCCCGGAGTGGGAGCGCGCAATTTACGCGAGTGTCTGCTGATCCAGCTCCGCCACCTCCCGGAAGGGACCGGGATTCGGGATCTGGCCATCGACGTCTGCGACCGCTACTTCGAAGCCCTATCGAGAAACGACACGGGGCACATCCGGCGCGCGTTGCGGCTGTCTGTGCGGAATATGGCCGAAATCATCGCCCTGATCCGCTCTCTGAATCCGCGGCCCGGGACCTTGATTGCAAACCCCGAACCGCAGTACATCACCCCTGATGCTATCGTGCGTAAGCGGGAAAATACCTGGATTGTCGAGCTGAATCCGGAAACAGCTCCTAAACTTAGAGTGAACCCGGATTATGCCAGGCTGATCCGGCGCGCTGACCGAAGCGATGACAACACACGCCTCAGGAGCCATCTCCAAGAGGCACGCTGGTTTATAAACAGCCTGGCCAACCGCAACGATACCATCTTGAAAGTGGCCGCGAAGATCGTGGAAATGCAACGAGGCTTTCTCGAATACGGCGAAGAGGCGATGAAGCCCATGGTGCTGCGCGACGTCGCCGAGGTACTGGGGTTGCACGAGTCCACCATTTCCCGGGTAACGGCAAAAAAGTACATGGGTACACCCCGGGGCACGTTCGAGTTCAGATACTTCTTTTCGAGCCACGTGAGCACGGACTCCGGCGATGAACGCTCGGCGACGGCGGTGCGTGCCTGTATCCGTAAGTTGATTGCCGCAGAGGACCCGTGCCATCCGCTAAGCGACAACCAAATTGCGAGGGTCTTTGCCGAACAAGGCATCAAGATCGCGCGGCGGACGGTTGCCAAGTACCGGGAGCGCCTGGGGGTTCCGTCCTCGAACGAGCGTAGGCACCCGCAATGACGGAGATTCATTAAGAGGCCGTCTGAAAACTAACACATTGATTTAGAGCGGTAGGCTGGGTTTCGTTCCTCAACCCAACCTACGCCTACGGTCTTTTTTCAGACAGCCTCTAAGGTCGCGAAGTCTTCGCAACTCCCGCCGCCGGAAGCTTCGGGGCAAGGGTCGGCACTACCTTCGGAAACTTCAGGAGTAAGCTATGCACATCAACCTGACGGGACACCATATCGACATCACGGAGGCGCTCAGAGGTTATGTCGACAGTAAATTCGAGCGCCTGGCGCGGCACTTTGATCACGTCCTTGACATTCACGTCATCCTCAGTGTGGAGAAACTGCGCCAAAAAGCGGAGGCCACATTGCACGTCAACGGCGCTAAGGTCTTTGCAGACTCGGTCCACGGGGATATGTACGCGGCGATCGACGGGCTCATTGATAAGCTCGATCGCCAGGTCTTAAAGCACAAAGAGAAGAAGAGCAATCATCGGGGCAATGGCCATAAGGGATTCGACCAGGACCCGGAAACGATCTGAATGTCCTGCCTGCGGACTCGATAGATGTCCCTCGTTTCCCGTACCCCCGGATACGACAGGTTTACCGAACGACTTCACCACCTTATCGGGAACTACATCCGATGTTTCCTCCCCAATTCATCGTTGCCGACCGCATCGACCACAGCCTGGAACTAAGCAGCAAAAAGCGTCTCCTGGAAGTCCTTGGAACGCTGCTCGCAAGCGCTGATCCGGATTTGAGCCCGAAAGCCGTGTTCGAGCGTTTATGCGACCGCGAGCGTCTCGGTAGTACGGGGCTCGGTCACGGCGTCGCCCTGCCCCATGCCCACATGCAGGAGATAACCGAGGCGGTGGGTGCCTTCGTCCAGCTACGGGAGGGAATTGCCTTCGATACCATCGACAACACACCGGTCGATTTGGTCTTCGCATTGCTGGCACCCGAGTCGGCTGATGAGAGACACCTGCAGCTACTCTCGCAGTTGGCATCTGGACTCAGTAGTTCGCAGCTGCGCCGGGATCTGCGCCGAGCCACCTCGGCAGAGCAGATCCTTACCCTTTTGGAAGGACTTGAGGACAATCCCGGCGGCATAAGGGCACCTTGAAAAATTCAAGGTTCCCGGAAATCACCTAAGATGAGTGCAAGAAAGCTGATTATCGTCAGTGGGCTGTCCGGGTCGGGAAAGAGTATCACTTTGCATACGCTGGAAGACCTCGGTTATTACTGCATCGACAATCTGCCGCTGTTCCTACTCAAGAAATTGGTCACCGGGCTGGAGGAGGCAAGTGATGACGTCTTCGCCAAGACCGCCGTCAGCATCGACGCACGGAATCAACTACAACGACTGGATGGCCTACCGGAGCGACTGGAGCTCCTTTGCAACGGACCTTTCGAGTATCGCCTCCTGTACCTGGAAGCCGAGACCGAAACCCTGATCCAGCGTTTCAGCGAAACCCGACGCAAGCACCCCCTGACTACTCTCGATCGCCCGTTGTCCGAGGCCATCGAACTCGAGCGCAGGCTACTCGGGCCGATCCTGAGTGACCCCCACTTGCGCATCGACACCACCCATACCAACGTTCATCAGCTGCGGGATCTGGTGCGCGCACACCTCCGCGACGATACTTCGCACAAGGTCTCGATTCTGCTCCAAACCTTCGGCTTCAAGCACGGTATACCCCCTGACGTAGACTTCGTCTTCGATGTGCGCTGTCTGCCCAATCCCCATTGGCAGCCGGGATTGCGCCCGCTGACCGGTCTGGATCCCGCAGTAGCCCGCTTTTTGGAAGGTTCGCCGGAAGTTGCCGAGATGCACAGTGATCTCGCGCGCTTCTTCGACCGCTGGATTCCCCGCTTCGAGGCGGACGGACGTAGCTATTTGACCGTCGCCGTCGGCTGTACCGGTGGCCAACACCGCTCCGTCTACATCGCCGAGCAGTTCAGGAAACATCTCGAGACCAGCGGGCACCAGGTCATGGTCCGCCATCGGGAGCTGCCGTGATCCGTAAAGAGATCGAGATCATCAACAAGCTCGGGTTGCATGCCCGAGCCGCCGCCAAGCTTGTCACCTGTGCCGGCGCTTTCACCAGTCAGGTCTGGTTGGAGTGGAAAGGGCGGCGGGTGAACGGTAAGAGCATCATGGACGTGATGATGCTTGCCGCAGCGCAGGGCAGTACCCTTACCTTGCTGATCGAGGGCGAAGATGAAACTGCTGCCGGTATCGCCTTGGAACGGCTTATCGCCGACCGCTTCGGGGAAGACGAATGACCCTCTCCTGCTACGGTCTCGGCGTCGCGACCACGCGGCCGATCGCGATCGGCCCCGCCTTCCTGCTCGACCGCAACCCCTTAGTGGTCACCTCCCGCAGCGTGGATGCGGCCGCGGTCGCCGGCGAGCTGCAACGGCTCGAAGATGCGCTCGCGGCGGCGCGGGAGGCGCTGCGGGCCGTGCGCGACCAGATTCCACCCTCGACCCCGGTCAAGGTGGCCGAATTCATCGACTCGCACCTGCTCATGCTCGGAGACGCGGCCCTGGTGGATCCGGCGCGGGCCCTGATCCGGGAACGGTCTTTCGGTGCCGAGTGGGCACTGGAACAGCACCGGATAAGCCTGATGAAGGTATTCGAGGACATGGAGGATCCCTACCTGCGGAGCCGCCGCGACGACGTGGACCATGTGGTGCAGCATATCCTCGGCATCCTGCTCAGGGACGGGGGCTCGGCCCCGAAGGAGGACGCCGATCTGCGCGGGTGTATCATCATCGCCCATGACATCTCCCCCGCGGACATAGTGGTGCTGCGCCAACGGCAAGTCGCGGCCCTCGTCACCGAGTACGGCGGACCCACGTCCCATACCGCCATCCTGGCACGCAGCCTGAACCTCCCCACGGTGGTGGGGGTACGCAACGTCACCAGCTATTTTCGCCCGGGCGAGACGACAGTGGTCGACAGCGAGGCTGGCGTTGTACTGGCAGACGTGGACGCAGGGATCCTGGCGCATTACCGAGGGCGCTTGCGAATGCGCGAGGAACGCAGGGCCCGCCTGCAATACCTGGTCAGGGAGCCCTCGCTCAGTGCCGACGGCATTCCGGTAAGCCTGCTGGGCAATCTCGAGCTCCCGGAGGATACGGTAGCCACCAAGGCCAACGGGGCCGCCGGAGTCGGCCTGTACCGGACCGAGTTTCTCTACATGAATCGTGACAGCCTGCCGGACGAAGAGGAACATCTGGCGGCCTACCTGGAGGTCATCCACGGCCTCGAAGGGGTCCCGGTCACTATCCGTACCTTGGACCTGGGGGTGGACAAACAGGTGGACGGCAGCTCGGCCACCTGTTCACCGGCCTGTAACCCTGCCCTGGGCCTGCGCGCCATTCGCCTCTGCCTCAGGGAGCCCGAGCTGTTCCGCCCCCAGCTGCGCGCCATCCTCCGCGCCTCCGCCCATGGTCCGGTACGTCTGCTGATCCCCATGCTCTCCGGCGTTCGGGAACTCGACTCGGTCCTCGCTCTTATCAAGCAGGTGAGCCGGGAGCTCGACCAGGAGGGAGTCGCCTTCGATCCGCACATGCCGATAGGCGGCATGATCGAAGTACCGGCGGCAGCCCTGTGGGCGACGGCATTCGCCCGTCAGCTGGATTTCCTTTCCATCGGCACCAACGACCTCATTCAGTACACCCTGGCCGTCGACCGCACAGACGATACCGTCAGCCATCTCCACGACCCCCTGCACCCGGCGGTACTGCGCCTGATCCGCATGACAATCGAAGCCGGACGGAATCGCGGCATCCCCGTATCCATGTGTGGCGAAATGGCGGGCAACCCCCGCCACGTACCCCTGCTGCTGGGGCTCGGCCTGCGTGAGTTCAGCATGCAGCCGGGCTCGCTGCTGGAGATCAAAGAGCTCGTGCGCGGCTCCCACATTGCCCGCCTGGAGCGTACCACCGAGGAGCTGTTTTCCCACCTGGACGATCAGGAACCAGAACAGCTCGCACAGGCCATCGGGCGCATCTGTTCTTGACCTCGTGGCGGAAAATCCGGATGTGACGGGTATAGACTGTCCGTCAGTCATCAATGTCCAAGCGAGGAGTTTCAAAATGGAAGAGAGAAACGTCGACGTCGCCGTCATCGGGTCGGGCACCGCCGGCCTCAACGCCCTCGGCCAGATCCGCCGGACCGGCAAGTCCTTCGTGCTCATCAACGGCGGCGAGCCCGGAACCACCTGCGCTCGGGTCGGCTGCATGCCCTCCAAGGCTATGATCCAGGTGGCAGAGGACTATCACCGCCGGCTGCGCCTGGGCAAGTACGGCGTCGCCGGGCACTGGGAGCCGACCCTCGACGGCCGGCAGGCCATGGAGCACGTCCAGGACCTACGGGACACCTTCGTCGAGCGGGTGCTCGGCAAGTCCACTGACAAGATGCCCCCGGACCGATTTATCCGGGGCTATGCCAGATTCGTCGAGCCCACCCTGCTGGAGGTCGCGGGACAGCGTATCCGCGCCCGGAGCATGGTCGTCGCCACCGGCTCACGGCCCCTGGTGCCCCCGGACTGGCAGGCCTTCGGTGAGCGGATCCTTACGACCGACGGACTCTTCGAGCTGGAAGACCTGCCGACCTCCATGGCAGTCATCGGGCTGGGCACCATCGGTTTGGAGCTGGGCCAGAGCCTGCACCGCCTGGGCGTCGAGGTCACAGGCTTCGACCAGCTCACCACCATCGCCGGTACTCAGGACCCGGAAGTTATGACCTGCGCCATCGACCTGATGGGCAAGGAGATTCCCATCCACTTGGGACAGGCCGCCCGGATCGCCGACGAAGGCGGCAAGCTGCGGGTGACGGCCGGCGAGAACAGCGTGTTGGTGGAGCGGGTCCTGTGCAGTATCGGCCGCGTCCCGAACGTTGAGAGGCTCGGCCTGGAGAATCTGGGCGTGGAGCTGGACGCCCGCGGCCTCCCAGCCTACGACCGCAACAGCATGCAGGTGGGAAACCTCCCGGTCTTTTTCGCCGGCGACGTCACCGGCGAACGCCTGATCCTCCACGAAGCGGGCGACGAGGGCAAGATCGCCGGTTACAACGCCGCCCGCGACCAGGTCACCGCCTTCCACCGCAAGGTGCCCCTCTTCATCAATTTCTGCGACCCCAACATCTGCGCCGTTGGTAGGCGTTGGAACGACCTGGACCGGGCGACCACCGCCGTGGGCCAGATCCGCTTCGCCCCCGTCGGACGGGCGCTGATTATGGGCAACAACCGGGGCGTGCTGCGGGTCTATGCCGATCAGCGCAGCGGCGTCATCCTGGGTGCGGAGATGATTGCGCCCAAGGGAGAGAATCTGGCCCACCTGCTGTGCTGGTGCATCGAGCAGGGGCTGACCGTCGGGCGACTGTTGCGCATGCCCTTCTACCACCCGGTCATCGAAGAGGCCCTGCAGGCGGCCCTCTACGACCTCTACGACAAAGTCGAGGCCAGGAACGAGGGACTTACCGAGCTGTTTCCCGGTACCCAGTGATGCTGTAGCGCAGGCGTCCCCGCCTGCAGACCTGCCGGCAATTTGGCGGTTTGCAGGCGAGACGCCTGCGCTACGCCCCACGGATGGGCTTTTGTGACATCCTCCCAGGGGCTCGAGGGCAAGTATCCTGCATTCTTCAGGGCGATGGAAACCTTGGCTGCCGGTAGGTCCAGGCTCCTCGCTGCGGGAGCAGTGGAACAGAGTAACTACGGCGGCGGATGGTGGAACCCCAACTTTGCCGTCGCCGGCGACCGGCAACTATTTTCCCCGCCCACACCCGAAAGCAGGGTTGACTCCACTGGTAAATGTACATGCAATAATTACATGCAGATCAAGTACGACACCCACAAGGGCGCGAGCAGTTCGGCGCGAATAAGATCCCTCCCTTCGGTTCGGGGTAGCAATCTCGCGAGGATTCGCGTGATTCGTAGTTCTCTCTTACCAAATCGGTTGTCGGGCGAGGGCGCGTCCAGACTGGTTTGTACCTCTCGACGCTGGGGCATGCGCCTGACCCGACCGACCACGACAAGTGGCCGCAGTTAACTTAATGGCATTGCCTACAAACTACCCTCACCCCGGTCCAGGAAAATGAATATTCCTTTCATTGATCTGAAAACCCAATACGAGGCTTTGAAGCCGCAGATTCAGGAGCGCATTGCTCAGGTGTTCGAGCATGGCCAGTACATCCTGGGCCCGGAAGTGAGAGAGATCGAAGAGCGGTTGCAGGAGTATACCGGCTCCAAGCACTGCATTACTGTAGCCAGTGGTACCGAGGCGCTGCTGATCGGCTTGATGGCGCTGGGCATCGGTCCGGGTGACGAAGTCATCACGACGCCGTTTACCTTTGTCGCAACAGCGGAAGTCATCGTTTTGCTCGGTGCAAAGCCGGTATTCGTGGACATCGAGCCCGATACATGCAACATCGATGCGAGCAAAATCGAGGCCGCCATCATACCCGATACCAAAGCCATCATGCCGGTCAGCCTGTATGGACAGCCGGCGGACATGGACGAAATCAACGCCATCGCCGCCCGCCACGGCAACATACCGGTCATCGAAGATGCGGCGCAAAGCTTCGGCGCTACCTACAAAGGCCGCAAGAGCTGCAACCTCTCTACCATCGGCTGCACCAGTTTCTTCCCCAGTAAGCCATTGGGCTGCTACGGCGACAGCGGTGCGATCTTCACCAGTGACGACACCATTGCCCGGGCCTGCCGGGAGATCCGCGTACATGGGCAGAGCAGGCGCTATGTGCACACCCGCATTGGCGTCGGCGGTCGCATGGACACCCTGCAATGTGCGGTTGTTCTGGCCAAGCTGGAACGGTTTGACTGGGAAATTGATCGGCGCATCACCATTGGCCGCCAGTACAATGAGCGAATGGACAAAGCCGGCATTTCCCGCGTTCGCCAGCGGAATGACCGCACCAGTGTGTTCGCGCAATATACGGTCATTCTCGATGACAGGGATGCCGTCCAGGTGACGTTCCGGCGCGCGGGAATCCCGACTGCGGTTCACTATCCCGTCCCGCTCAACTTGCAGCCGGCCTATCGGCACCTCTGCTGCCCGGACTGCACCCCGGTTGCGAAGGAATTTGCCCGGAAAGTGATGAGTCTGCCGATGAGTGCGTACCTTCCAAGTGCCGACCAGCAAACCATTGTCGATACGATCCGGTCCGGAGTGAACAAGTGATCAGGATCGTTGCTATCGTCGGTGCCCGTCCGCAATTCATCGGGCCGCTGCCGGTTCGCACTACTGATGCAGTCCATCCTGCCGGGCATTCCGCTGGCCGGAAAAGGGCTTTTCGGTCTATGGCAGATTCTGCCGAGACCTATGCCGCGGGTGGTGCACCCCTTGGCCGGAATCGTGCCTCAATGAATACGGTGACCCATGCCCCCGTTCTCGTGTCCTGGTTACGGGTGCGACAGGCTTTGTCGGTACTGCTCTGCTATCCCGGTTGCGTCTTGACCGCAGCATTCGACTAGGCGCGGTCGTTCGACGTTCTGATGCGGTCGTGCCCGATGGTGTGGAAACGGTTGTCATGCAAGCGTTGCTGGATGCAGACACTCGACGCGATCAGCCGCAGCCATTGGCAGATGTAAGGGCGATCCTGCATTGCGCCGCGCGAGTGCATGTGATACAGGACGCGGCGGCGAATCCCGTGGTTGAGTATCGTCGTGTAAACGTGGATTTGGGAAAGGACGCAGCAGTGGAACGGTTGTTGGGCTCGCTGGCGGTGGACAGCGCCGATACGAGAGGAGCTGGGCTGGTCGCCAGCCTTACACCATGCAAGCTGGGCTGGCAGCCACGGCGGAGTGGTACCGCAGCAGGGCGAGCGCGTATAAAGTTCTAACCAAAATGGCCTTAGCGCGGTAGTCGTCGTCCCAAGTGGCCTGGCGTCGCTTCTGTGCCAGACGCAGGGAGGGGGATTCGCGCTCAAATAGATTCATGCACAGGTGCCGAATTGCCGTCATGATGGCTGGTGCATTCCCTTTGCGAATGCGGCTGGTGTCTTCCCGGAACACCACGTCAAGTCGCTAGTGAAGCCGATTTTCCACCCCCCAGTG
>Ga0209782_1000370_pt1 | contig 18756 bp, 18 predicted proteins | sample WorMetmaBAHAMAS1_FD_187390 | JGI IMG/M metagenome (GOLD analysis project Ga0209782, IMG submission 187390) | Marine gutless worms symbiont microbial communities from Max Planck institute for Marine Microbiology, Germany - Inanidrilus... | ecosystem: Host-associated > Annelida > Digestive system...
CCTCAGATTTGCACAAAAACAATAAGCAATTTTTGGTAACCCCAGCATGAATACACTCAGTAATCAGCTTGTACTTAATCTTTTGATAGCTTTCAAAATGCATGGTTACCTTCCCAGGCGAGGACACTGCTGCCCTCTGACTTATTGTACCAAAATATACTTACTACCAAATTATACTGCTTAGTGACAGAGGCACACATGTATGAACGACTTGCCCAAGGTCGCTACCTGGCAGCGGAACGGCCGGCTGTCGAACCCGCGACCTTTCGAATCTCAACCCAATGCCCTAACTATTACAACACACTACTACCCATCAATGGACCCCAATCTGTCAATGGCTATTAGAACAGACAGTCTGACCATGGCTAGTACAGTGACCAGTGTGTCTGACCTCTGATGTTGTCCGTGCAATGCGCACACTCTCGGCAATTGTCGTGCTTGCCCTGTGAACGGTTTGATAGATTTGTTCGTTCTGCCACGAGCTGAACACAAAGATTCCTTCACCAGTTGGCGACGACCTACAGCATGCAGTCGCATCATCTCGACCCTCTTTGCCATGAATATTCACACACCTCTGTGTAAAATTGTAGTTAAGTTTCACAACTTACGACAGCTTAAAATTTTCCTAAGATTATCAACTTATCATAAATTAATATTCAAGGTTTATCTCGACACATCATAAGATAACAGTAATCAAATTAGCAACCTACCAAAAGAACCACACTTATCGTCATTTGTAATAAAGCAGTTGTCCTCAGTTGTTATTTTTAACTTGATTTCCCTTGCAATTCATTCTGCATAGGCGGCTAACAGTTACACTAACAAATAATACTAAACTAAGCTTCGTGTTTTCAATCAGCAAGTGAACACAATAAGCCACTTATTTACAGTAACATTTTAAAATTATCTTCAGATACTGTAAGCTGTGGTCTTCAATCACACTAACTATTTTAACATAATTATGTTCAGCTTACTTATGACTTTTTAAAAAATATCTGATAGAGTTGTATGTTTTTTTCTTAAGATAATCTTCAGAAAATCAGACCATGTGCAAATGATTAAATGTAGCAAGAAGTCCATAATCAGAAGCTAAAACTGTGATAATGATGATACAACTAACAAAAATTACTCACCAACTGTTAGTCAACATCTGAAATCTTACAGAGAGAAACACAAGAGTAATAAAGGGTTGTGAGTGCATCAGCCCCATACTACCCATCAACTAACCATAACCCTACTGATCCACTATCCCTAATACTAAACCCAAATTTATCGCTTTTTTGCACATAAACTTTGCTGTCCGCAACCATAAATAAAGGTAGGCCTACAGCAAACTGTTATGATAAACTGTAAAAATGTGATTTCCTACGTCTATGGATCTGCCGAAGCCTGATTTATTAATTAATCAGACCCATAATGAAAGAAACATTCACGAGTTGTGAATGTTGTGACCTGCCACTCTCAATGGTAAACTTGGCTCCCTCACGACCAAACCGTCTCAGCGCTGGCAGCGGCCATCGTGCGACCACTCGTGATTGGTCGCCGTTGCTGTCATATAGACACACGTCTTGTGTCGTCACTTGCATTAAACACTCGCCGTGAGCCGACAGATTCGGCGTCGGCAACAGGTACACGTGAAACGTTGCTGCAGACAACATTTGCATCTGCACTCAGCAATTTGCCAGCCATATACAATAAAATATTCCTCTACTTAAAATGCACAAACCTAAATAATTTGGTCACTTTCCTGACTACTAAAGCAAGTTATATATAAAAAAATGTATGGAGGCATTTTCTATCAAATTTTCAGCTGCTGCTGAAATCTGTCAAAAGACAGGATCATTCAGCGATGCAAGAACGTTTTGAACCAGCTGCATTTTCAATGCATTGCTAAGGCTGGCGGGATAAGTGGAAATGTCACGCAACCATTTACTTTTCTTATCACAATACATTTCTGAATATTCATAAACTGTCAGTATCTGATGTGCCACTGAACAAGCCACGAATGAGATGCTACATACATGGTTGGCTGCCGCTGCCATCTTCTGAAGACAACGATGTCCGAACTTCATCCAACAGTCTATACCAACTGTTTGCCTCGACATCTAATGATCAACAACACTGATGTGCTTCAGTTTTACGTCTAACTCGACACAAATCCAGGCCACTTGAGAGGCGTTTTTCCAGTCACACAGCATGGTACTGTAAGAAGCTAAAAGCAACTAAAGCAAATACGCAACAATAAAAACAAAGACAAACACAAAAACTTAGTCACGTTTAGTTACCTTGTAGGATGACCTGCATGGAAAGAAAGAGGCACATCCTTACAGCAATGATACAGGGCTAACATCAACAACAACTGCTTTTTTCCCAACAAAAACAATTTTGTAAATCATTGGTTCACTTGACTTTGGTGTTTGGAAACTAAAACATTCTTTGCATGAAAGCCTGTGATGATGACGACAGTTTAGGTAAAGGTATAGTTTTCCGATACCGAGTGTTGGGCCTGGAGCCAGCAGGTGACTTTAAGCCATCAACCCAGTGGTAGGCTGCCATTACTTTCCTCGAGGCCTGTGGTTACATAGTTTAACAGACTAAAAATGCACCAGCTGGCTAATATAAACCAACACAATATAATCATCACTGACCATTATCAGGACAGAACATAAATGACGGCATTTCTGAAGAGCTGAAAAAGATCTCAATGGCTTGCTTGCGACCATCAGTGGCAACGCGTCTCATGCCATTGATGCTTGTCAGATAGACGGGCTTGTTGACCTCATCGACGGCCTGATGTGCTGCCTCTCTGCTTGCGTATCGCTCCAATCTCACTGGACCTTGGCTTGATGCATTGTGCAGCTGCAGCCAGTGTGACTTCCACAGCTGACACGCACACACAGAAATGTATACAATGGCACAGAAACATGCCACTTGTGACCGAGAGTGAAGGGGCCATTCAGTACGCTGTTGCCGACATTATTGCTAAATGCTGATGCATTTTAAAAATTCTTTCACCGTGACACTCAAAGCTAAGTTTTTAATACAGCCATCATTAGAGATCACATCATGTTTTAGCTGTATCGCTGTATTACCATATGAAACATATGACACCTTTTTGACTCGCGTGGCCAATAACACCGTGCTTTGCTGTCCAATCACAGTCATTACTGAAATGACAGAAAAGTCATAAACAGACCCATCAAATTAATACCAACCTTCACAAATTCATTTTACATGCTATGACATTATGATGCAATGAACACAAGTCTGTTTTCTGTGAGTCAGTGGGAGAAAAACTAGAGATTAAAATCGATAAATTGAAGGACAAGATACAAAGAGGTTTTGTGTAGTTTTCTTAACTTTCTGCATTTTTTTGTTCAGCATAATACCCACAATACTTACAGCTAACATATTTACAGTAGTAATTTCTGCAGTAAGCTAAACTATCTATAGCTAGTGTAACTGACATAAGTATAGTTACCCCTAAATGTTTTCCTTTGATCTTCACCGGGCCTTCTTTTACCACACTTATGAAGTCAGTTGACATTTTGGCAGTCCACGCGATGAATTGAATCCACGCTACTGTCTGACGATACAACCGAGGAATAACTAAACACACATACACACAGATGTGGTTGGAACACTGTTGCCAGACCAATGTTGAGTGGAACGAAATCATATTCAACTATGCGGAGCCTAGTTTGTGAGGTCGGCCTGATGTGAGGTTCCAGTCCCTTGGTAAGGAGGCCACACTGGACCTGAGCGCTCAGATGTGGTCCATGGATGGATCAGCTAGTGTGATGTGGCGAAGGAGCTTAAGACATGCGGCGGTATAGTATAGATAATGTGAGTGAGTGAGTGGTGGCTGGTCAGTACATCTGTGGACCTATTCATTTGAAATCCAGTCCCTCCAGGAAATTCGAAGCATGAGACATAGAGACCACTGATCAAATGCATTGATGTTTCTCAACAGTTGTCAAGTGGGTGACCACGTTTCTGCTCTACAGAGAATAACAAAAAGGATGAAGACTCAGTGTAGTCGTAGCTTCGTAGCAAGAAAAATGGAAGAGTGCCAGATACTGAGATCTAAGTTTCACGGCACACAATTTCATGCTATTACAATACATTTCCTGATGTCGTGCTCGTTGGACCCTGTGTTATATATATATATATCAACAGCAAGATAAGTAAAAGACTCAACGACTTCAACATTTTCGCCAGCCACAAACACGTAAGAGCCTGGTGAGAAGAAGGAGTCGGTAGTCTGAATCTTGGTCTTATACCAGTTAACATGAAGACCAAGGAAATTGGCATCATAGTTCATTATCTCGAGTGCCACTATTATATTAGTACAGTAAGCATCTCAGCCAGGAGGGCAACATCATAAGCAAAATCCAGATCAGTAAAAGGTTCAGTGCCTATTATTATACCCAAAAAGGCATGATGATTATATACGCTAAAATTGTACAGATTAAGTTAACATTTATTCAAGCAAATATACCTGTGAATTATATTAGTTATGTCACTTTGATCCTGCAATGACTTGCACACAGTTGCCAGTTCCATGGTTTCCCGCCAAATTGGGCTATTTTAAGAACTTCCTATGCAAATTAGCATGCTACAATGTGCATGCACTTAGGTTTGTTTATGAGACTATTGGGTAGAAATATTCACGCACGCTTGGCAATGACAGAACAACAACAATCATGGCAGCAAAGCAAATGTAAATAAAAAACACATTGTTTTAACGTTGTTTTAAAAGGTAAGAACTATGAACTGTTTTATAAATGAGTAGTAGCCAACATTTCTTAATTTGGCAGGATTGTCAATTTGCAGCACTGATTGTTATTTTTAACTTAAACGACCATACCGATTTGCAGTTTGTTACCTTTCGATCTAGGGATGGGCCTTTCGGAACAACCGAATCCAAAACTGCATCTTTCCCCGAAACCAACCGTAAACAAAAATTCGGGAACCATAAGAACACTACGTGTAATACATTGTTAGACAACAGACAATAAGAGATCAAACTGTTTAAGTGTCATTCAGGTGAATTCTAAAAACAGGCTGACATCCAATGACTGCAGTAACGTCATTAACAGATTGTGTGCACACAGCTGATATCAAAGCTGAAAAGTTGGTCTCACACGAGTGCTCCGTTTTTGAAACACTTGTGCATTGCATTTGCCACAACGACAGATGATGCTGCACAAGCAGCTCCCAATATATAGCAGCAGTATTTTCATTGACCAGCTGGGTATATTACTTCAGAATGTAATGTGATAACACTATGAATAAGTCACACAGTACCACATCCTCTGACTCTTTAATTGCAGTGCCATGCCCATGGCCACGCCCACTGCTTACATGTTTTGTCCCAGGGAAGATGCAGTGGCTGTGACGTACATTAAAACACTAAAACAGTCAACGGTCGCCGTATATACTTTAACTGTTTTATCGCAGTGTTTTATCGTGTTGTAACCACTGCTTTAGGGGAGAAACTAGGGAAAGAAAAGTGGAAGAGACTGTTCTGAGAATTTCCGTTCCGGAACGGAAATTGCCTTTGTAGAATCTGGAAGAACTTTCGCTACCGAAAGTGAAAATGCGTGGGATCGAAAAGATGTGTAGTAAATGTTACAATTACTTACAGTGTCTGAATGTTTTGCTTTTTGCTAATAAATTAACACTAGTTTACGCAAAACAAGACCATGCTGACAAACTTCCGCGTTACGAATGTTTACATTCTGTTCTGTCGAATAATAATTAAGTAAGTAAAAATGAGCAGGATGACCGCTCCGGAATCATCATAATCATCATCATTAATTTGAGCAAATGGCACAGTGGTAAAATATTACAGTGTATAAAAGCAACATGTGTCAATCACTGAAGCACAGGAAGGCTGCACACAGCACTAACACCCACGTGGAGCGACCACGACAGCCTCAGAAGTCAGGACATTGGGCTCTGGTTCCGAAAAAGACCACCCATCTTTTTGCTTGTTCTTCCACTTTTTCTCGAAACAAGTAACTGCCTTACTGTTCAGTCCAGCATATTCCATAGCCCGTGTATGTGTCAGTAAGCCTTGAGTTCAGGCAAGAACCTGCCAGTGCCATGCAGTCACCGGATACAAACACATCAGAGATGACTCGATCCGTTCAGCTCGGCCATCCGGTTCGAGCTGGCCAAGCTGAAGATCACATTGGTTGATCTAACTATAACTGGAGATGGCAGAGGAGCTGTCCAAGCCAGACGCCAGACCTGGCAGAGAACTATCACTGACGAGTAATGACCTCAAACGTACGTAGTAGTAGTAGATTTATATAGCGCATAAAGTTATCAACCTCTAATGCGCTGCATGCATTAGTATCGCGCCAACAGATACGTCTTCAGTAAACGTCTGAAAGAGTCAGTGCTGATTGACGGGTCCCTGACGAAATCTGGGAGACTATTCCAGACCGTTGGCCAGCGACTGCGAAAGCCTGACTGCCATAGGTGTTAAGCCGATGACGAGGTACTGCAAGTACGTTGCGGTTGGTGGAAGCAGATGTCGATGTGTACGTACATCTGAACCTTGGTTTACACTCGTTTTACCGAAAAGCGCGAGATCATGCACGAAAACAGCTAGGCTTTTCATAGTGGTCATGCCACTTGATTATGATTATTCCACTTGAGACACTGACCAGAGGTCGTATGACAACTAAATCAATTTATCAAATTAACCGTTGTCTTTTTAGGTTTCTTTCTCGTTTTCATTTGCTTGCTACAGATTAATGCTCTGCTGGTGTGGGTATGCAGGTCGAAATGACTGCTTAGATTTCAAGTTACTTTAGTACTGTTATCATCAATGCAGTACCATCTGTTGTTTCTGCATTTATTTCCATTTAATAACAAAAAATAACCAATAATCCAAAATGCATATTTATCATTACTGTTCTCTGAAAACAATCAGAAAACATTAAACAAACAGCAAAACACTCAATTAACAGCATGATAACCTGGGTTATCCAGCAGTAGAAGCGTAACCATTCTGGATTTTAACCAACAAGAGATGATGTGGTGGCTGTGGCATCAGCTGGACCATGCGAGTCATTTGCACTTCGCTCAAAACAGACTTACAACTTTGACTCTTTACAGGCCGATCGATGCTCTTCCCGACGTCCAATCAGCAGTGTCAAAGCACTGAAGATAAATAAGTAACAACTGGATTAAATGACATCAACATTGCTATCACTGTCAATGTACAGCAATTTCTAACAAACAGTCATCTTTTCCGGATACATTATGCATTCTTCATATCACACATTAGTCTCATGTGCGTAATGGAATGCAAACGTATGAAAATCATGCTCCAACAATCAACAAATTTTCTTACAGAAAACTCCGGTGAAATACAAGCGTACAGTAACATGCATAGTATTTTCAACATAAACAAAAACACACACACCAATAAACTTTACAGTCAAATTCAATTTTTCAAGTGAACATGCAGTTACACATTGAATATAACAACGGATGATATCTTTTACTCACACCTTGGAAACCCAAACACGATCACCAAATGTGCAAGAAGTTGCCAGTGAAACAAGTCATGAATGTGGTAACACTGCTATTAACTGAGCTGTCAACGAAGATAACTGGTACCAAGACGTCATTTTAATCACTTTGCTCACTGCACCAGCATGCCAACAGTACAGATCAACTCACAACGTATCACATTCTATTAACAGTGTTCTACAGTGACCTTAGAACTACGTAAAATGGTTGCCAAGTCGACAGTGACAGTGTGGCCGTGGCGCTAATATCAGTTCAGTTCAGTTTGCTACTCTCTAAACCAAGGTTCCCAGAGGTTGTAGGCTTGCAAAACTGTCCGTGTGGAGATGGAGGGAGAGCGTAGACGATGAGGAAGAGTGTTGCAAAAGGCTGGTGTGGCAATGTGGAAGCTACGTTTGCAGAGTTCTGTCACTGTTCTCGGCACTGCCAGGTAGCAACACTGAGCAGACCAGAGACCGACACGTGATCGCGATGACGTCAGGGCGGTCGTGATGAGGAACGCGCCGTACGCTACGCAGCATCGTGCGTAAAAACCGCCTTGCCCGTTAGCCGTTACTTTCACTTTCAGTTTCACTTTATGTTTAGTTCGGTTCAGTTCAGTTTGATATACTCTCTAAACCAAGGTTCTCAGAGGTTATATCAGGCTTGCTGGAAGAGGTGGGTTCATTAGGCCACACCGCGGAACTGTCCTTTGGAGACAGAGGGGGCGTAAGTGATTAGAAAGAGTGTTGCAAATGGCCGGTGCGGTGATGTGGTAGCTACGTTCGCAGAATTCTGTTCTCGGCACTTCTAGGTAGCCACATTGAGCAGACCAGAGACCGACACGGCTACTCGCATCCCACACAACTCAATGACACATTGACAAGATGTAATATCAACTAAGGAAATGTATGTGGAAATGTACGGGCTGTGAAACAATAAGACATCAGCACAGAAAGCACAGGCCTGGTCCCTGCAACGTGAGATTTTCCATGCTTCATGATCGACCAACAGTGTCAAAAGCATCACGGACAGAAACTAAAACTATAACAGCAGTAGTCTCAACAACAGATGATTAGCAAACATCTTAGTTATCACAACATAATGTCGGCATACAGGAGGTAGACAGTAAACAATTATATCTACAACTACATTAAAGACATGGACTAAAAGTAACGAACATGAAAATAACAAACTTAAAACAGTGGACCAAAATGTAATAATGTTAATTAATTAAACTTCCTTTAACTAACACTACATCCATTGTAACTAGGCAATAAAGTAAAGTAGCAATCAAGTAGTGCCTGTCACTTTCAGGGGTGGTTGAGCCAGGAGGGACATGCCCCCACCCAGGTCAGAGGTCTGCCCCTCACTGCTCTCCCAAATGAAATCTTGATTGAGTGTATTTGCACTGCTGGGATAAAAAAAAATTAAGTGATTATACGATGGTTTTATGTCAAAGACTTCATATTTAAACACGATTGACTAACAAAATGTTTTCAATGACCAGCTCCTCTGTGGAGACCCGTGGAGACCCACTGCCCCCCCCCCTCTCAAATGGGGTGGCGCTAAAAGAACCCCTGTTCAGCACTATGTAAATTACGCTGTAACAATAGAATACATTAACATTATGCATCATGCAGCATTCTTAACTTGTGGACAGGTAATAACGACATTGTTAATTGTCACCGGATGGCGATGTTGTTAGTTATCAAAGACACAAGGCTACTGAAGCTGCATATCACGGACAAGAATACTGTACAGTGTGAATATGGAAGATCTGTCACAAAGCACATGTATCTTTAACGTTAGACCTTCGGTATCTACAACATACCAAACAAACTGCTCACACGACCTGCTATCGTTGGATTTTTAGATTAGACCTATTTTATGATGCACCTACTGCAAGTTTTGCAATCAGTTTGTAATAGGCACACTCTAGATGTTTTGATGACGATAATGATGATGATGAAGCATTATATAATACTATGAAGGTTGGATAATGGTAGGATGTTAAAAAAAGTTACATGCAGCAGTGATTAAACTGATTGATCAATTGATTGATTGATTGACTCACTGACTTTGTGGAGGTTTAACATCCAACTCGACACAAAATATGTCATTTTGGGGACGCTCTTCCCGGCCAATCTCTTGGTTAATACTGAGAAAAACACAATCAAAACTGGGAAAAGGAACCACAACAATACAATATAAGCCAAGGCTAACACAAAACTAAATCTACTACAACAAAATTAACCAAATACAAATCATCAAACACAAAAATACTAGAACAAAGAATAAACCTAAACAACTGAACTACCCCGGTTTAGTCACCTCTTACAGTATCCTGTCTGGAAATGGAGCGGGCTATTCTCAAAGAAAAAAATAAAATAAAAGTAAATAAGAAAGAAAAAATAAGCAAGTGAAAAACGAAGCAAGTTGCAAGAAAAAAAGCATAAACAATCTTAAATCAACATTATTTCTAGGGTGCATTACACGCCGGCACCCACATGGGGTAGTCAATACTGGTAAGAAATGTGAAGTGTATTCAGCGTGAAACTCACTGCAGCAAGCAGAGCTTGGTCGAGGTCTGCTATCAAGTCTTCTACGTCCTCGAGACCAACAGACAGACGCACCAGACTGTCACTGATACCAAGCTGTTCACGCTCATCACGAGCCACCGACGCGTGCGTCATTATACCACTGTCACACAAACACAAATGTGCGCATCATTAAGCTGCTGTCACACAGACGGCAGCTGGTCAACTCGCCAACATGCATGGCTGTAAATCACAGAGGGAGATAAGCCCCTCCCAGAATTTGGAGTGAGGGTGACACTAATGAAAATTGTCCCCGCTCAGATTTTGTCATGTTTCACAATTTCAAGCAGCAGACTGCTTGCACTGACAATGCAGCAAAATGTCGTGTCTAGACTAGTTGTGATGGAAGTCAGTCAAATCTCGACCAAAACTACCCAGTACGCTACCGTATATCTTCAGATTTCACCAACTCACCACTTTGGGCAAAATCTCAACATTTTTCTATCGAAAGCAGTGACAAAAAACAGGTCAGCATTCATGAAAACGTGACATTACAAGTGAAAAGTTCAATATTTCCGTCCCAAGACCTCTCCCAGGCCACCCTTGCGCCCCCTCATGCAACCGCTAAAAGTCCAGCCAGATCTACATCACTGCCAACAAATTATCTGCGAAAAAGGAGGATGCAGATGTTAGATATGTTGGCAAAAGATGGTTACGTGGCACTGAAGTGAAAAGCTGAAGCAGATGTAGATGGAGTCATAGAATGTCATGTCAAAAATCTGCTATACGATAAAACATCATCATCGTTGTCAGAATACTCACGGGTGTTCAGCAAGGCTTTCAAAACCACCAAGACTCTCAGCCAGCGTGAATATCTACAACACAGTGAAACACAGTGTTCTATAAACCCACAACTAAACAAACTTCACGGGAATCTAACTCAGTTTACTGCAATTTTTGAGTTAGAGGTCAATGTCACTGCATTGACACTGTTTTCATCAGGAAACATTATTTACTGACAACAAAAGTTTGGCATCAGTCGTCACTCTATCATCAAGCAGTCAACCAACTAATGCCACTCACCCACCGGTAATGTGTTTGTTCACAGGATCAGTTATGTTAATGGTATCTGCAAACTACATCAAACTAAGATCCGGTTTTTCCACAGCAAATTAATCTCCCGTTAATTTAATACGGGATTAAATCCGGCAGATAATGAGCAATTTACTCAGATGTCGTTTTTCCGGCGATTTAATTGACGAACTGCCGGTGGAAAAACGACATCTGAGTAAATTGATCATTATCTGCCGGATTTAATGCCGGATTAAATTAACGGGAGATTAATTTGCTGTGGAAAAACCGGACCTAAAGCTTTCAAAACCAAGATTATCAGCTGATGATGAAACAGACCAGTCAGTGAATGCCGCCGCACACTGCATCGTTGTCTTCAACTACTCAAGCTGTCTGTCAATTGGAACCAACTGACTTGACATCCTGTTGGCAAGGTCGGCTGCCTCTGGTAATTTCACTTCAGCAACGACCAAAGTCATCAAAGTGAGAGCGAGCCGGTTGATGTCAACAGCAGCAGTTTGACAAGTTGTCGGCAGTTCTGCTTTCATGCCACTGGCTTGGTGACACAAAGGACATCTTAGACGACTCGTGAAAACCCATGCTAGTCATCCTCAACAGTTGTGTTTGAAAATAAGTACAGATAGGAAACTGAGGGGTTAACAGCATGAAGAGGTGTTCAAACCACTCACCTTGAGACTGCTGAGGAAGCAGCGAGCCTCGTCCTCACCTCCGCGGATGTACATCGTCACCATCCCACTGTAGCCTCGCATCTGCCTCCGCGCCAGCTCGTGCTGCGGGTGAGACTTCAGCCCTTCAGCAAACATTCACACATTCCACTAACGGCTCAGTACTGAGGCGCACATTCTCACATCACGTCGACACTTCAGTCATTCAGCGAACATTCTCACGTCCGTCTCATGCACCTCTTTATATTTCTTCATTCCTGATGCAAGTAGATACTACTGTCAGACAACCGCCAACCCATCTCCAGAATGACACTACAACGTACGTGATACACTGAATACTGCCAACTCACTCACTCACTCACACATTAAAACCTACCTCACAGCACTCCACAGTCTCTGTCCAGACACTGCAGGATTCAAAGACAAAGATTTATTAGGGGGTCTGGTAAAGGGAAGACAGAGGGGCAAAGCTCTGGTAGACAGTCTGGGGGATAAACTTCCCCAGAGGCTACAAATTATACTACAATGATGTACTCGAATAGAAAGCAAACAATACTGTGTCAACTCGACATTAAAGATGACAGTTTTTCACAGTGATGCTCGGTGAAACAAACGTTCCCCTGAACCCAATAAACTCCATGGATGAGTCACTGGTCGGGAGAACTACCATGCCGTGGAAGAATCAAGCGAGCAACTGCAACTGACCTGGGTGGATGACCCGCGTCACTCGCGGGTTTGTCTCGAGCCACCGCGCCACAGCCAGACCGTTGTTCATGTGCGCCTTCATGCGGACTGGCAGGGTCTTGAGCCCACGATTCACCAGGAAACAGTCAAAAGGAGACGGCACGGCACCGATCGCTGACAACATAACAACTGTTTACATCCTTGTTCTTGCAACTACCAATCCACACGCCATGTCTCATTATTCAGCATTATACAGAAACAGCAGACAATTGTGACTAAGTCATAAGAGAAGCTATCCCTAAACCGTCTGCTCATGTATGTTAAAATAACATAAATGTTGCAAAACTTGCAAAAAATGTTTGAAGAGCATTATGCTAAATATGTTTCCACAGATAACAATCCCCAAAACCTGGTATTCATTTCTGTTACACATTCTTTGTTGTTACCATGGTAAGTAAAATAAATAAACAAGAATCGTTGAAAGTGCACGAGTGCAAAAAAAGCCGAAAGAAAGACTGGTTAGCATACTCAGTAGACAGCATTACACATAAAACAACTGAGTGACGTGCGCACCATTCTGCAGGAACCGCAGTCGCTCAGCCATGTCATCGTCATTCAATATGACGGCTCCCATCACAACGTCTGTATGACCTAAACAGCAATACAACACAGCATCTTGGATCTTATCTCAAACTCATTAAACCGCAACACATCCCAGTCAACGTACCTTGCATCTTTTCAACATCAATATCAAATTTTATCATTTTCACTCGTCTTTCTGCTGGCAAGTCAAAACGATGGCAAGTGTGGTCAATTTAAGATCATGAAATTTTGACACGCATGGATCCAGAACTGCAAAAATTGTTACTTACAGAGTTTGAAAACTGCTCGTCACACAAAACCCTCTCCAGTGTATTTTCAAACAAACTGCCACTGTTTCTTTATGTGATGATAATGCCATAATGATAACTGCATCAGAAGTATGTAAGTATGTAAATAAGTAAGTAAATGTACATAGCTCGGTTATTGCTGAGAACCTCTAATGCACAGAACTGTTTGTCATAATTGTCAATAGCTGCAATCTCTATGCGAACCACGATTCGGTTGTGTTTGACCTCTTTTACTGTGACGTCACACAACCAACTGATCGACGTAGAATGGTGAACCGGACTCAGGTTAAAGCCGTCTGCAAGCGTAGAATATAATAAAATAAATACTGTATTTTGTGGAGATGCTGCAAGCATTTGCAAGCTTTTGTGACATTTTATATCATTTATCAGAATGACCACAGTGACCATTCACACTGACCAGTTGTTGGTCACTCACCATTCATGTATTTTGTTAGCGAATGCATTGACATGTCCGCACCACAGTCCAGCGGCCTCTGAATCAATCACACACCAACAAAAAGATTAATTATGCCTTTCTATACAGCAATAAGATAATAATGCCAAATACAGTAACAGTCATAAAATAGAGATACTGTTACATTCTGTTGCCTGCCATGCCATGAAGTTCACTTCAAAGCAACTGCATTAATGTCTATGTAAATTTCGTGGCCAGATATTCTTTCAGTTACAAAACCAACACTGTCAAAAAAGCAAATAATTTAATAACAATGCAAAAGGAAAGGGTCAACAATTGTGAATTTTACTGTCTGCTTTAAACATCACTAAATCCCTTCAGCATAATGACATCTAAATCATCAATCATGTGATCTAATTCAATATGCTACACAAACAAATATCTCTACAAATTCCTCAAATGTGCTACATTCATTTTGCAAATCATTTGATAATTATTCTGTGAATGGTTAAAACGATGCAACTGACACCTGGAAGTAGGAGGACATGAAAGTGTTGTCAACGACAACAATGACGCCCGGCTGCTGATGTGCAATCTTAGCAACGGCAGCAATGTCCACGATCTTCATCATTGGATTTGTCGGCGTCTCAAGCCAAACAAGCTGTCACACATGCACACACACACACACACACTCCCTAACTAACTACAAGATTGACCAAATTAAGTTGGGAACAGGCTGCATCTCCACTCCGCCTCATTTCCGAGATATCCGCGATCAAAAATTTTGCTCTCCGAAAAGTGGACAAAAGTTTACAGAATTTTTTTCCGGATGCCCCTAAACAACCCAAATTTTGGGGCAATAGGTTAAAAATGTGGGAGATATCCACGATCAATCAAAAGTTTGTGCTTCTGAAAAAGTGGGCCAAAATTCACCAAAATCGCTTAAGACCTGCTACCCCTTAAAGCCCCCATCATGCCAAATTACATCGAGATTGGTGAAACCACCTTGGAGAAAAGTGTTACAAGTTTTTTACACCCTTCAATATTTTGGCCCCCAAATGGGAGCCCCTAGGCCAAGGGGTCACCAGTCTGGGTGGTGGGGTAAAACAACCCCCCTCTAGTTACCAGCAAAATGTAGTCCTGTTTCGATGACTCAACTCCGAGATATCTGCTGCCAAAATTTGTCAATTTTGTTGACAGCGTAACCCTCATACAGTAAACGATATGTATCCGCATTACACACGGCAACAAAAAAAAGAATGAAAAATGAAAGGAAAAGCCAGCAATGTCACCTCTCTCCACTAACCTTTGTATTTGGCTTCATTGAAGCATGAACCAGTCCCAGATCAGTTGCATCAACAAACGATGTTTGTATATTCATGTGCTCGGCAACTTTGCGGAAATAACGGTTTGTACCTACAAAGCAGAATGCAACATGCAGTAACAGCATAAAAATGTGAACTTGTACATCAAATTCTTCATATATGTATAACAAGACATCTTACTTATCACTGAAGTTAATTTGTGATTAATCCCCACCAAAAATGGTGCTCTATAACTATTGACATAAACAATAAACTAACATATTTATCAGTAAATATAATATTAATTGAAAACATTTCAAACAACACATTTATCAGTCGACACATTTAAGACATAGACAGCATGGGGACACATATCGTTTAAAATTATTCAAAGTTAACTCTGGCTGATAACAGCAGTCAGAGAAATTCTAGCCGCTATCAAGTGCAAAGCACGTAAACAAAACAGACCTCCATAGACATCATCCATAGAGATGATATGATCCCCAGCATTCAACAGATTTGTGACGACCATCGTTGCTGCCAGTCCACTTGAGAACAACAGTGCTGAACATATGAAAAATAATGAATCAATGAAAAAATCAACCAACCAACCAACCAATTAAATTCAGTCAATCAGTCAGTTTTACTAGCAACATCAACCATCTTACACCAACACAGCAATCAAACAAATGAGTTTGAAGCTCCGATGGCAGCAGTGTCACTGATAATTCTGTTTCTGGTTGGCTGCAGAGTGCTGCTGTTAGACCTACAAAGATTGCTTTGTCTCAGCACTGGCTGCAGCTGACCACACACCCAGTCTTGTCCCTTCCCAGTAATGACCAGCCTACATAAGCAAGTTTTTGCTAATGTGAGACAATGTATTAGCTACAATGCTTCCCATTCTCATGTAAAGTTGCGTTCTGACAGCTTTTTACTACTAAACGAATATAAATGAATATGAAACAGGTCTGTGAGGCTGTGACTGTGTCTCTGTCAAATGCTGCTATTCCGTCAAAATGGGCAAAATGGCCAAATGTAGAATCACACAAAAGCTCAGGGACCCCTTAGTTATCTGATGCCAAGGTATTCTGAAATTCCAGTGTGGTCATCGCTAACAGAGGTGCCAAATGCATGTACATGATAAATGTGGTTAATGTTGCAAAAAAACTGCAACAACTTGCATTAATTTTGGTCCATTTTAACTTCACTTTTTTCCATTCTGTTGTGCTCCAGTTGCTGTATGATACTATAACCTGCTCGTTACTGTTAAACTGGCACCTCGACTGCTCGACTGACTGGTAGTTGATTAACTGGATAGAAATTTCAGTAACGCATAGAGCTGAGAGTTACGAACCATGAGAAAGCTGTGCAGGTATGTGCAAACACACTGCTAGACATGGTAAAAGTCATCTTGTACAACAATTGCCAAATTACGTGACAGAAAATTTTCATAATAAAAATGCACATCTGCTACCCACTAAACTTTTTTTCTGCATCAGTAGTTTGAATGAGTGTGCAACAAAGATAACTCACAGGATACCTACCATGCTTGCCATTTTCCAGTGCTGCTATACATTTCTCTAAACAATTTCTGGTCGGATTTCCACTACGGCTGTACTCAAATCCCTGGATTACATTAAACACCACAATAACTCACATTAACTATTTACATACAAAAATTCATATTAGCTGTCATCAGCATGCAGACAACACTGCAAATCTACTTCAAAAGTCTACAGCCAGAAGTACTGTTGAAGACTGTAAAACAACTGCACTTGTGCCATCAGTACAATACAATTATGATAAGTACATTAACATAAAAAAAGGAAAAAAGTTCTCCCATACTTGTTACCAAGTTTTGGGCCCGGAGGTGATCCCGGTGTACAGGGAGTCAGCCTTTAAGCCATCCAGCTGGCGGTAGGCTGCCATTACTTTCTGTCAAGCCTGTGGTTACCTTCCCAGCCAAACAGCGTCACTACCCATCAGCCAGTACCAATTAATACTATTAGCCGATCGAAGGTACACTCAACCAGCCCCAATGTGACCAGCACATAACACTGCGCAACATGCACAAAAATATGGTGAAGTCCTGCCATGTGGTTTTCAAGTTACATGAGCAGACAGACAGTCATACTCATCACAATACAATTGAAAAGAGAATAAAATTCATAACATCATTATAAAATACAGCCATTGTAGTGTAAAACTGCCCAGTCTGATAGTTTATGGTTTATACAATAGTGGCGTGGATTAAAGTGACGTGAAGTAATTTACGGTTCAGTCGACCTTGGCTCGGCTAATGGCCTACCGGTGCCAGTGATGGGTTAAGGCATCAGCCGGTGAGTATCAGACTAACCCTTAAAACAATGTCATGGCCTTCACGAGCAAATACAATGCAGACCGCTACTAATTTCAAGAACCATATGCTTGCAACAACATCCGGGAGTTGACCGGTCCGGCGAGTTGACTAATCCACAGTTGGGATTTCGCGACTTGGAGTATCTAGTTTCTGATAGCGGAGGTCTATAGTTACCGAACGGCGTGAACGCTGTAAATCTGTACAAACCGCGATCTGGTTTCCTGGTTCATCTTGTTTGAAGGTAGTTGCTAGAGAAATGGGCGGCACAACGGCACGACTTGCCCACTGCTCAGGCTCCTGTCCGACATGTATCGCCTGAGTTGAAAAATGTGCATACGGAACAAAATCACCACAGTCGCCCATCGCATACAGTTTACGAAATTATGTATAGTACGACGACTTCTCCATGCAAAATCGCACTTTGACACGCTTAGCAGTGTAAACACGGACACACCCACTGAGGACACACCCACAGGTATGAACACACGCACAAAAATAAGTAAATTCTCCCATCTAACAGTGAGTGACTGACGTCAGAAAAAAATCTGGTTTCTCGCAAATAGCATTCAATAGCATCCGTTGCATCCGTTAACTGTTAGTTTGTTTCTAAATTCGGTTTCAGCAGTGTATGGTAACTGGACGAGTTGGAGGAAAGTTGTCGTACTCGTGGGCTCTCATTCAAACTAAAGAAAAGACGGATCAACATTGATTTACGTTATCATTTTTTCTCCGAGAGGATAGTTAATATCTGGAATGCATTGGACGATGACTTAGTATGTTCCAGTTCATTGAATGTCAGTACCAAGAACAATGACCACGCTCGGGACAAGGAGTTTTGCGGTCGCAGGTCCAGTCATCTAGGACAGTTTCCCAACCTCTCTGTGATCTGCAACTATCTCCCCCTCAACGTTCGCTCGACATCTGAAGGCCCACTTGTTCGCCTGACTGATAGCGTGTTTGAGGACTATAAATGGCGTGCTCTATAAATCCACTCATTAGGCCTAGGCCTATCATCATCATTCATATCAATCAATCAATCAATCAATCATTTATTTGCCAGAATAAAAACAAAGATACAACAAGCAGGACACAAAGGTTGAGACAACACTGATAAGTGCCCTAGAAAAAACTAAGATTAGCTACTTGACAGCTTCAAGCTCGAAAGCCTGCGTTTAAAAATGGCAACACTGTCACTGTTCACAACATGGTCTGGCAAACTGTTCCAGACATTGACATTACGACAGACAAAAGAGTACAGGCGACAATTTATATTACAA
>Ga0209782_1000371_pt1 | contig 18746 bp, 18 predicted proteins | sample WorMetmaBAHAMAS1_FD_187390 | JGI IMG/M metagenome (GOLD analysis project Ga0209782, IMG submission 187390) | Marine gutless worms symbiont microbial communities from Max Planck institute for Marine Microbiology, Germany - Inanidrilus... | ecosystem: Host-associated > Annelida > Digestive system...
ACTGGACCGAATTTCACAATCTTTTCACCATATGAAAGCGCTTTATGTGCCGATGATGGATCTGTACTTTATTTTCCAATTTGTCAAGGGACGTTGCCATGGCAACCAAATAATGTTGCCAAAATGAAGGAACAGATACTACGTGCATTCTTTGCACGTTCGCCAGATGGCAGCACGGTTTCGTTTTGCTACTACTTGCTACTAATGCCCCTATATCATGTAAAACTTTGGTGAAGATCGGTCCAGTAGTTTCGGCGTAGAACATTCTAATCGAAAGTTCGTTGCGTGTTCACTTCGTGGTTCGGTGTATGTCATCCAATATCTCTGGATGTACTGGACCGATTTTCGCAATTATTTCACCATATGACAGCGCTTTACATGCCGATGATGGATCTGTACCTCATTCTCCAATTTGTCAAGGATGCTGCCATGGCAACCAGATAATTTTGTTGTAATGAAGGTAAATTGATACTACGTGCATTCTTTGCAGTTCGGCAGATGGAGCACGGTTTTGTTTCGCTACTACTTGCTAGGGGGCGACACTGTGGCGCCGAGCAGGCTATTAGCTAGGCTCTGCCATGCATTTCTAGTTAATTTCTGCGGCACTAATACTGTGTTTATTTTGTTTTTAGTGCGAGATGTAATATATACATCTCGCGCTTATGCCATGATGCCAGTCCATCTGTCTGTCCGTCTATCTGTGACGGAAGTGCATTGGCGCATTATAGCTAATTTAGGTTTCAAATTCCGATCCCACTTTACTGCGCATTGCGGCTGCCGTGCTGCTGGCGGGCGCCGTGCTGCTCGCCGTGCTGCTTGCGCGCGAATCATCTCACGCCATGCTAGCCAGTGCTAGACTCTCTTGTTAATTTCTGCGGGGCACTAAGGAAAGGAGTTTCTCGAACTTGGCACAGTTGTCACCTCAGCTTTGAGCCTGTGATGTCTTCATCATTTTCACAGTATACAACGTTTCAGGTTCATGAGATGAAATCTGCTCGTGATTCCGGTGAACTTCAGATGGACACATTGAAAGATGAACTTGATCAGCTGCGGACGTGGAAAGACAAGGTTGTAGTCAGCGCTTGAATCAGATTTGCTCATGTGTTACTCTGCATGTGCTATGTTTAACTCTTTCGCTGACGGAGGCAACTATAGTCAACCACATTCCCTGGCTGCCATTGGCGACTATAGGCACCGTATTTACGCAATATATGTGGGCAGGACTTAGTTTCTCATCCCGCCCACATATATTACGTAAATACGGCGCCTATAGTCGCCAACGGCAGCCAGGGAATGTGGTCGACTATAGTTGCCTCCGGCCGCGAAAGAGTTAATATGTGTTCTTTAGACAATCTTATGATTTCAGGACCGAGATATTGATCAGATATTGAGAGCACTCAAGTCCCATTTTTGAATGTCTTGTTGTTGATGTTGTGTCCAGATGTCGGGGTCTTACTCTTGATCTCAATACCAGGTACCATGGACTTAAATTTGAAGGGCACCTAAGTCCAGTGTTTTCAAGGTCTTGCTTTCTGAGATATTAAGTGCCAAAGTCAATGGATGCTAAAGGCAGTTTCAGGCATTAGCAGCCATTGGAGTAGCATGCCAATGGTTGCATGTGACTGACAAGATATTGCTTCCTATTAGTGTTCTGTAGTGACATTAGGTCTAGGTGGATACATTGTCGAGTTGTCAGCTGTTAACACAAGCAGAACTATAATTTCCAAGCATGACAAGAAGAAGAATGTGCCAGATAAGTGGAGAGCCGTTCACTACACGTTTTAGTAAGTAAGTAAGTTTAATAATATTGTAACATAAAATAATGCTTGATTTCAAAGATATATGCCTAAATGCAAACATAAAACATACAATAAAGTCAATCAGTACACGTAAGGAACAAATACAACTATGCAGACTGTAAAAACAAACCAATTTGGTTAACCAGAAGGCTAAAGGTGTGAAAGACTGAATGATATATTCGTGCGTGATGTGATTCGTGTTAGTATGAGAATCTACGTAGTCAAGCTGTGACGATGAAACAACGCTATGAGGAACGCATTGCCGAGTTGGAGGAAGAACGTAATGTGGCAGAACAGGAACAAGAACGTGTCGAGCTGGAACTCAATCGTGCACTGGACGCCGGACGTCGACTGCAGGCACAATTAGCACAGACCGGAGCACCAGCTGCTGCATCTCCACGTGACCTCCAGACTGAGGTACCATCTTGGATGTTGACGGCATTTAACCACAATAGTGACATCACTTACACTGTGTGCAGCCCAGATTTCTGTTCCAAATTCTTGTTGCGGATTACTGTTTTGTCTTATGCTCGTGTTTTTACACACCTTTCAACGTGAAAATACTACGCCAAATTGCATGAAAATGCAGCATTTGAAAAGGCACTATAGGCTTTTGGCCAGTCAAGGTTTCCATATGGTGTGGTCACTTAGACTTTCACTGCAGATTTGTAGTACCCCGTGAAGAGTTTGCAAGATGGAAAAGTAATTTTATAAAGGACAACTTGCATGAAAATGCTTGCCAGAAAATGGGTCCAGATAGGCTGAAAATGCACAAGAAGGCGTTTGGCACTTAAGCGCTCCCCCAAACATGGAGGGGAGAAGAGGGGATGGGATAGGGGAGAACAGGACAGGAGGACCTTCCGTGCTTGGTACTTAAAACCTTAAATTAGGCTCTGCATTAAATGGAAGGAGAAGTAGTATTATTTATTATTGTTGATTTAGATTTAATTTACTTCAGGTCAAGAAAGTGATGAACACGGTTTATCGACGAATTCGATCAGAATTTTCGCCGGACGTTGAGTACAAGTCATCTGAAATTGATGCAGTTGTGCTCAGTGTTATTAAGGTACTTAGCGACTCGTATGTGAGCATGTTGTAATTATTTTTATAGACTTACTTACCCGATATCTTACTTCATTTCAGATAGGATATGATATCAGATAGTGATATTCTTTCTAGTTATTGGCAGCTCCTGTCTCTGCACCTCAAGCCTGGTTAGATCTTGTATATTCATACAACGCAGTGATCGGACTCTCGATGCGTTGCCTTAGTCTCGAGACACAATTTTCACTATCTTGTTCTCGTCTTGGTCTTTGGACCCGGTGTCTTAGTCTTGGTCTCGAAAGCCACTGTCTTGGTCTTGCATTTGCTGGCTTGCTGCCATCAAGTCTTCCGTGTTCTTCCTCTTGATATTTTACTGTCTTCCAGTACCCAGTTCATGCCTACATTTATAGATTCGTCGAGTGTGGCATTTTGCTGCAATTTTATATCGCATACCTGATGTGGTATGTGATATAAAAAGTTTGGATGCTTGACATATTTTTGTATGTTTCAGCAAGAATTGTTCACATGTTGATTTGCTGTTTTATAGATGTTTGTTGCATTTAGTGCTACAACTCACGGTGTAGTGTTATGTTGTGAGTTAGTGATTTGTCAAGTTACTTTTTGTTGTAATATATTGCCCTTTACTTTTGTCTGTGCAGTCGGTGACTTTGGAGATGTTAGAAAATCAGACGAAAGGAGAAATTGCACCTGCTGGTAATCATTGTTTCAAATAGTAGTCTGCGTAGAACATTTTAATGATTTAGATGAATTTGTAGTTCTCAAGCACTGATAGGAGTGTGGTTTGAGGACAATTAATAATGTTACATTGCTAACCATATTTATGACACTATATTTTACTTTTGAATGTTTCTGCATATGTGCATTTATTCATATGAAATGTTTTTGTTTTTAACTAAACTTCTGCCTGCAGCAGTTTTTTTTCAAACTGCATTACATATGCATTCTGTTCCATTCCATTGTACTTGGATTAGGTGCGTGTAAGTGTCGAGTCAACCTAAACTAATGTGCAAAAGGAAGATAGTATGGATTGTAATAAAACTTGTAATTTGTAGCCTTGGCTTGCATGCCTCTGAAGGTGCAACTAGTTTTGATGTTTTACTTTGCCATGAGCAGAGGTGCAAAGTATTGCAGTCTGTGTATCTTAATGTCTCTCTGTCTGCAAGCATATTTCATAAACCAGATGTTCAGACTTCACTGGAATTTCAGTGCTAGTTGACTATGGCTTGGTCCTCTGGCCACGTTGAGATATGTCATTTGCTTCTGGTTTTGTGGATATGACGTCAGTGATGTGCATGTATAATTTTAGTGTATTTATCTGTATAATGGTTTATACAAAAGGAAGATTGTAGTCAGTTCAAATGACATGCGCAAGCTGCTTGTTCTGTGAACACACAATAAACTCAGCGAGTTTTTCGGCCGCTGGTCCCCATTCCGGCTCACAACCGTCGGTCGACGCTCCTTTCCAGTCGCTGCATCACTCCTGTGGAACTCACTGCCAACTGACATTCAGTTATCTCCATCCCTACCTGTTTTCCATCAACTCCTAAAAACATTTCTTTTTCGACAATCATTTCCTGATTTTGTATTGTGACTCTACTATGCCTCTGTGGACTTCGTAATAGTTCTGCTATTTTAGCCACACTAAAAAATTTTGATTGACATTGATCTTCCGCCCAGACTACAGCGGCCTGGAATGTCCTACGACTCCTTCAGATGATCTCTTTGGCGACTGAAGTGCCTAGGGACTCTTTTGAATTATAGGCACTGTATAAATAAACTTGTCTATCTATCTATCTATATGTCTTAGTGATTCACTAGAGGGCAGCATGGAATAGATATGATCACACGTTCGGCATCGGGGGCAAGTCTGATGTATGCAATTGTCTTATTCTTGCAGGAACAAGACCAGCAGTGAGCAGCAATGTATCTGACGCTGCAGACGGCGTCACACAGCAAGTGACGGCAGAACCCAGCGATTCACAGGTTACTGACAACAGCTTTCTAGCATGTTCTGATCACCAACCAACTACATCTCCAAACGCCGCGGATACGACAGATTATGAGCATGGGTCCAGTGAAGTCCAACGAGAAGTAACACATTCATCCGTAGATGAGGATTTTGACAATGATCAAAAGAATGCGGTAACTCAGTCGGCTGTAGATACGGATGCGGAAGAGAGTCGAAGCAAATTACTGAGTGAATTTAATGTTGATATAGAAGAATCACAAGACGGTCAGACTAAACCAACAGGCGAATCCGACTTAGATAAGACTCTAGAAGACGACGAAAAAGAACCGAGTGTAGAAGAGTGTGAGAATGCCGATGAGAATAAAGACATGTCGACAGCAGAGCCAATCGGTGTCCACGAAGCCGTTGTTGGTGTGGAAGTTCCGACAGCAGATGATTCTATTGGTGACGAGCCAAACTCAGACCAGTTTCTATCACCGGCAGTGAGTGAAACGGACATCACTGAGTCAGTGTCACCGACAGACTATCCGGCCGCTGCGGAAGCCGAGAACACAGGAAGCAGTGCGACGTGGTCGGCTAAAGTTCCGATGCTGGACACGGAGCCGCCAGCAATGGACTCGGATTACGAAGAAGCGGCTTTGTGTGAAATGGATGAAGATGTGTCGGTGTCAGCGAGTGTTGGAAAGAATGACGGCAGAGTGGCAGAAGACAGTTGTGAGGTGTCAATGCCAGATGAGGATTCAGGGACCACAAACCAAGCGTCAACTTCTGCCGCCAGCAGCAACAGCAGCACCGTCAAGCCGAAACCTATGTAAGCTGCTTGCATTTAGTGCATTTGTTTCTATGCTTTTGCTTATCATACTCCCACCCCGCCTCTGGTAGGGAGGATCGTGAAGCAGTGCTACAGTTCATATATCTGTCTGTCTGTCCCATATGCCCCTAGCTGAACAATGGTGCATTTTAGAGCTCTGGTTGCTACAGAACACTAATAAGAAACTGCATGCTGGAAGTCAAACCTACTGACCAACACATGAGTGAAGCCATTGATGGTACAGCCTCAAAAGCATTTGCTAGGTGCCTACCATCAACAGGGCCATCGGCCAGGGACATATCATTTCATTGCCATCTGGGCGATAGATCGTTTTTCGTATTTCTGCCTGACAGAGAACTTGCAGAACATTGATACAACATGGACAGATTATGGAGAGATTGCTGATGACCACAGCAATGTGGAAAAGCTGTGTTGCCAATATGTCTCCAGAACGTGGAAGGACTAAGGTCGGCCTTCTGTGCTCTGACACTGTTGGTTGGGTGTCAGGAGGAGCATCTGGCCTTTAGGTGAGGTGCTGGGGTGGTTATCAGTTGGAGTGAGGTGCTTCTTTAAAATTCTGAATGATTTAACATCCTGGTACTGGCTTACCCAGTTTTCCTAGAAAGCCGTTAAACAGTTTTTTAGCGCAAGATGTAATATAAACATCTCGCGCTTATGCTACAATGTCAGTGTCCATCTGTCTGTCCGTCTGTCTGTGACGGAAGTGCATTGGCGCATTATAGCTAATGTATATTTCAAATTCCGATCCACATTTACCGCGCATTGTGGTCGGGAGGGGTAATCTAAACAACATTTTGCGCTATGCTAGCCACTGCTAGGCCCTCTTGTTACTTACTGGCATAGCAAGCACCAGTCCAGGCTTTTTTCCAAAGTCTAGAGAACTAGTCAGAATATCTTGGATGCTTTTGTGTCATTGCTTGATTTATTAAAATCCAGGATAGTTTACTTCTATTGTCAGTTTACTAAGGTTGTCCTAAAAAGAGGCTGTTAAACAAGGTTTCTAACGAACTATTGGTTGATGCAGGAAAATTGGAAATAGCCATACATGTAGAATTAGCATGTTTGTCTGTTGTTAGAACGTCAATATTTGGTGACGACAACGACGACGAGGAATTGTTTACGTCGTACGTAAGTCCATCAAGGTTTGCGACTCCGCAAAGTAACACCACAACAAAGACTTCGGCTGTCAAGAACGCAGCGGAAGACAGCAAGATAACACGACCTGTTGCAGATGTGAGTGCAGTTATATGATGTGACGTGTCATTACTCACACGATGCTATGCTAGCACTCTGTATGCTGTGTTCCGGTCTGTCAAAATGGCTGAAAGAATCAAGCTTGTGTTTTGGCAAAGCGGCCTCCCTCAACTTATCCAATATTATTTTGTATATATGTCATTTATTTATGATCAAAAATAAGGGCACTTTCTTCTGGGACTTTGTTCCAAACTCTGTACTCATAAAAATGTTGCTATGGCAAGTCACTCATTGCAGGTGTTGTTGCATTCTGTTGAGTGTTATAAAGGGCATGTGATCAAGACTGCGCCTTGTTATGAAATAGTTTTACCGGCTTATGGCCTTCTCCCCTCTAAGAGACAGCATTTGAACTATGATAATTCTGTGGTGATTAAGAGTGAATATTCAGTGCTACGTTATGTATGACAGTCACACGTGTGAGCGCTAATTAAGTATGTAAGTTGGTTTAGCTTTTGGTATTATTTTTGTGCTTTTGTTGTTGTGTATGCCTATGTATAGCATTCTCTGTGTTTTTTTGGTGTTACGTTAAGCATTTATTGTGTTCGTCAGTACTAGCCAGGAAATTGGCGGGGATGAGTGTTTCCGAAATGACCAGTTTAGTGTTGTGCGGGACAAAAACCTCAGTACCTACTCAGTCAATATCTACTTGCCAGCAGTTGTCAGCCACTGCATGTTTCATCGGAGTTGAGTCAATTATGCTGTACAGTTGGCATGGATTTTGGAAGCTTGCATCATTGGAACATTATTTCTTACTCTGTTATAGGATAACTCACACTGACTCTGCAGTTGGCCCAGATGATATCCATTATCAAATGCTTAAGGTCCGGTTTTTCCACAGCAAATGAATCTCCCGTTAATTTAATCCGGCATTAAATCCGGCAGATAATGATCAATTTACTCAGATGTCGTTTTTCTACCGGCAGTTCGTCAATTAAATCATCCGTTTAGGATGATTTAATTGACAAACTGCCAGTGAAAAAACGACATCTGAGTAAATTGATCATTATCTGCCGGATTTAATGCCGGATTAAATTAACGGGAGATTCATTTGTTGTGGAAGAACCGGACCTAAGCACCTTAAGCCCTCTATACTCTTCTAAAGACTCTCAATGACATATGGATCACTGGTAACTTTCCATCCACTTGCATAACTCATATGTTGTTCCAGTATCAAAATCCGGCAAAGATTCAGCAGACCCATCCAGTTACCATCCCATTGCTCTTACAAGCTGTGTTTGTAAAGTAATGGAGCGCATGATCAATAAAAATACTAGTTTGGTACCTTGAAAGATATAAGCATATCACTCCCATGCAGTGGTTTGCGCAAAGGCCGAAGTACTAAAGACCAACTGGTATGCTAAGAGTCATTCATAAGCAGTGAATGTCAGTGAGTGGTGAAACAAGATTGAACATTCGGCAAAGTTGTCCTAAAACTGCAGCTCAAAATTGTCTTGTGATTAAAACACAACATCTAAGATGATATGAGTTCAGTCACAGATTTTTTCTTCAGTGTAATAAATGAAGGGTTTACAAATAGCATTGCATTGAGCTTGCATTATGTATAACTTGCAGGATGTAAGTCAGAAGCCGCCGCCGCTGTTTGACAGTGATAGTGATGACGACTGGTTCAGCTAACCAACCACGTCATGTTCTTCATTCCAGTTCCTTGTACAGAACATTTATATGATATATAGCAGTGTTGTTTTTGTGAACAAGAACAAAAACTGGAACAAAAAATGATAATTGTTTGCAGTAATCAAAAATGAAAGCTATAATGACTGTTATTGTGCAGATGAGTACTTAGTACGGTACTAAAATGATTTACTTAAATTATTTTCGTATAAAGTCTTTGTTGTCATAAAACTGGACCATGTAATTTTGTTATCTTCGAAATGTGTACAAAACAAACAACTGCTGGAATGTGAAAAGCATTTGATGCAGCCTATACAGCAAATGACCGCTATAGACCACCACCGGCCAATCGTGCGTATTACGATGGAAATTTACATGCTGGTTGCATGCACTTGCTGATGCCAAACCAAAAGTGTCAAAGCTCTGAAAGCAAGTTTGATGCAATTAGAAAGCTGTCCTCGATGGAGTGTCGAGGTCCCACCAGCCGCATTGACCTTGACCTTCAATACCAGGAGAGCTGGGGTCATGAGCCAGGCATACACATGCAAAAGGTCAAGGTTAAAAGTCACTCGGTTCAAAAGTAGAGTACAGACAGACGGAGACAATTGTATTACCTCCCGTACTAATGCAGTCGTTAACAAGACAGACATCTTTCAGAGATATATTGTGTAGTGTTAATCCCATTCTCAGAACACTGTGCAGTATACAGCATGCTGGCCTGCTATGTTAGATTGTTGGTTAAAATATCCAACATCTTTTGTTAGTGTTACAAATTTTCACATTTGACGTTTATTCGGCATATTATTTGGTGTACTGTAATTGTGAAATGGACAGTGCCTTCCTTGAAGTTCTTCTCACATACGTTTGTTGCTGAGCTGGTGTTTTTGGTAGCTGAACTGCAGACATCATCGTGAAAACACAGTCTGATGCTAGGTATGACAAAACCTGAAGTCTGAAGACTTAACACCCAGACCAAGGCCACTAGTGTTTCCTAGCGCTCAATAATGACAGGACAGCATGATGCTTATCTCTAACAAGAAGCATTTAAAAAATGTTGGGCCCATTCACCACTGCGACCCGCCTCACGCCAATTCACCAGATGTCGCTAGCGGTACTGTTGCGCGCCGCCTGCGCATCGATGTCTATGAGAACGCCGACGATGACAACGCGTGACAGGGGACCGCTATGGCCCCATGGAATGGGCCCAATAAAATGATGAAACCATGAAACCTAGTGTTTGGATCTGGCCTTAAGACCAAAAATTTTACCAAACATTCCACCTATCTTGTGTCCTGTCAGCACTCTAATATTAAGCATGCCCAGTATTTGCATGCTTTTTTGTGTCAACGGATCAGGCATTTCAGATTCACTGGAAATAGAAATCTGTACAGATCATTGTATAAATGTTATTCAGTACTCCAGAGTATTACATTGCCAAAAAAGAGCCAGTATAGGACATATTCAATAAACATTCAGTGAGAATTTATGCTGTTTTTGTTGACCCTAATGACTTAACTTGGCTCGTCTAAATAAGCAAATGTGTGATCTGTTTATTTTTAATGGTTATTTTTACACTGCACAGAGTGAAGTATTAGACTAATTGTGTAAAAAGTACTGCAATGATGAATGTGTCTGTTCAGTGTAAAGTGCCTCCTATGTGGATAATTAAAACTAATTGAAGCAGACATTTACTGGATTATTCACTGTACGGCACCTAATCCAAATGTAAAACATTTAATCAAATATGAGAGATGGTAAAACATAGTTAATGACAGCACAACAGACATTTTGCTGATAGCAGTAAATATTAAATTAAAGCAGCAACAATACAAATAACTAATTGACTCCTACTGTACGCAACACCAAGTCATAATAATGTGCATGAAGGGCACATGCTATTGACTATACTCTCAGGAAAAATCTGACGTGTGTAAATATGCATTCACTCAAAAGTGAGTCTATACCGGGTAATAAAACGCTATGATACATTTGTTCCAACTAGAAGTTTATAATGAATGTACACAACCCTCAGTTTACAAAAAAGCTATGTGTATGCGTGAAGAACTGCTAAAATTCCATCATTTATAGAAAATGAAAACAAGTAACAGACTACCACATTCTGAATAATAATTTCACATAAAAACAAAATTTGCACCAACATTCTTGCAGATAGATTGCTCCTACTTGAATTTACACCTTGGGTCACTGTTAAAAACTAAAAATAAAATAAAATACTGCCAGTTAAGCAGATATGACTAGTCAGTCGAGTGCAGAACAATGAACACATTGTACATCAATCAGCAATGTCACGGCAACACACGATGACAACACTTATACATGCCACTTGCAAGTTTATTCTAACCATTTGGTAACCTTTAGAGATCAAGGGCAGTTTACAGCATAATTGTCTTCACCTGCAGGTGGGACAATGTAGCAATATGTTCATGTGCTTTCAGCTACATCAGCTTCAAAATTTAAAATTTTGTATCAAAATTTTCAACAGACACATGATGCTGTAAACTGTAAGGCATGTGCCAATTTAACTAAGAGCTGTTTTTAATTACATGTACTGAGAATTTCTGCTTGCAAATATTACTGCCATTATTCAACACTACCAACACTATCTGCAATTTGAATCTGTTTTCATCTTTTGTGATACCACATATTGCCACAATGTCTCCATTTGAATGATAGTAGTTCACACTGTAGAGGCATGACAGAATCCGAAACCAGTTGGAGAATATATCAGTGACAGCATTTCATTTACAATCCGCTTTGCATTGATCCAAGACTGACTGCATTTCATCTGGACATCATCAGAGAATGAGGCATCCTCCCTTCTCTTTGAACGGGTTGTCACTCTGCTTGGCAAATCCCTTCATGAGGACATCATTGTCAGCATGCTGCTGCATGTACTTCATGATCTCGGCGACCGACTCAGATACGGTCATGCGATGAATGCCGGCCTCCACTCTCAACTGTTCCACCAGCTGACGCTGTGCCTGCAGTCCTTCCTGGAACTTGCTCATCATTGATGTCGCTGCACACTGCCAAACAACACTAGCTCAGCATTCCAGCTCAGCTGGAAGTCAAGGTAAGTCATGGACTAGGAAAGGTCAGCAAAAATATTGGAATTTTTCATTTCCAGTCAAGGAAAATATAAGGCATTTGATTGCCTATGTCAAAAAGTAAGAATATCACTATTGTTGCTGTATTTTGGCAGCTGAAATATGACTAACAAATTTGGGACATCTCACCAAACACTACTACTACATGGCAATGGATCAGAGTTGCAAAAGGGGAGAAGATGACTATTTCGTCGCAGAATTTTGTCATTAATGGTCATGGAATATCGTTTGTTATATTAGTCACAGAGAAGTCAGAAAATTTAATTGTTACAAATAATTAACTCTGCAATTATGAGCACACCCATAGCCGTAGCGCTGTAGATCATGCATAGACAATTGCGGCTAATCATCGCATGCACAGCCAGCCGTGTGACGACCACTTCGCCTTTGTCTGTTTATTTAAGGGAACGGCTAGCCGTGCCCTTAGATATACATAAATTCCGGTCTAAGCCTTGGTTGAACACTGGGACAGCAGCACTCGATTGCCGACATACTACAGCGACTTTCGGCATGCCGCTATTGCCGCATTCACCTTCCATATTACTCAATTCCGCATTTTACCAAAAGCCTAACAACACAACAAGAACATCTACAAGAATGTAAACATGGTCCATATGAGGTACTATATCATCCAACCATAAAAAGGCACTAACACCATCTACATCAAATGAAGTGTCGTTAATTTAACACCAAAATACAGAAATATTACCTGAATAAACTATTACGAAGCACCTACAAAAAAATAATTTGCCTCGTTCGACAAAAAAGCCACGCCCACTAAACGCATAATCACTGAATCATACCGCTGACACCGGCGTGTTCAAAAGTAAACTATGATAGTTGGGCTTAGGAAAAAAGTCTGAAAGTTACAATACGCGTGTGTTTGCACATTGCGCGGTCAACTGTTATTTCTCACCACCAGCGCCACCGTGAACTGAATATATTAATCTCAATTCACACAATACAGTGTAGGAAAAAGACAGACGGGAACAGACAATATAAATGTCATCATTGCCTAACCCATAACGCACGTCTGTCACGTTACGAAGATAGTGTGAACGGCCTTTAAATGTGGTATTATCATGACTCATGACCGCGTGTTAGGTATAGCTCCAAATTTCCTTCCTCTGACTTCTCTCCTGTCTCATACTCTCTGCTAGCACGCAGACTCTAGTTCAAAATATGTGTGGTTGATTCGACAAAACCTGTGACAAAAGTACAGGGTGGCGCCAAAAATTGGCACAATTTTTGTATGGCTTAACTTTATCAAATATTAACCAATTTACGAAATTATTTCACTCTCAGAATCAGAAGAAAATTTGTAATAATACTACCACTATAAGTCCCACACTACACATTAAGTGTTTTGCTACACTACATGTCTCTTAAAAGCAAATTGTAAGAAATTAACAACAGGAAACAACGTGCTTAATGTCTCAGTAATTGTCTATAGTAACTATCACATCCTGCAGTTTTTACATCAAATGTTCAATGTGTTCGCCTTGCTGCTTGACGACGAACGCAAGCTGGCAACGCCACTAACCAATGGCGTCAACATGAAACGCTGCGAGTTTGCCCCACTCATTAGTGACATTTCACAAAGTCACACACTTGAGGCGTGGTGGAATCTTCAGTTATAGTATTATTGCAAATTTTCTACTGATTGTGACAGTGAAACAATTTCAAAAATCGGTTAATATTTGATAAAGTTAAGCCGTACAAACATATTGGGTCAATTTTTTGGGCCACCCTGTATAGTGGGTTGGCAAACGCATGATTGGACAATTTGAGTCAAGCGACAGTCTCCCACAGCTTAATTTGCTAAGCACTGGGACCAGGGCTTGCAGTCATTAACTAGAATACCTATAGCGGTATATGGTCACGCCTGCAGTATGGGCTCAACATAGTAAAAAAATTTGTGCTCCCAAAAAAGTGGGCCAAAGTTCACCAAAATTTTTCAGGGGATGCTATCCCATAAGACCTTCCATCATGCCAAATTTCATCGAGATCGGTCAAACCAGCTTGGAGATAGGGGGGAGGGTGTCAATTGGGCCTCGGACAAAAAAATTTTGTCACAGACGGACAGAAACGTGACTACTTGAGTTGCGCCTCGCAGTGTGCGAGAGGCGCGACTAAAACATGCCATACAGTTACGCTTAATATAAGATTACTGGTGGATATGATACACAAAAAATTTCTTTGTCATTTTCACGTTTCACATTTCGTTATTTGTTTTGACCGTGCTGCACTGTACTGCAAGTGTGCTATGTGAAATGAACTGCGATACAATTTTCAGTCGAGATCATGTCCATTTTGAAAACGTCACTTTGAACAGAATTTCTTTGCTCACTCACAATCTCTCATATGATTTCACTACGTAAACATTCTCGACAACACACAGAAACTGTAGTCCCTAAATTAAACTAAGGATTTCTCTCTAGCACTTTGAAGCTGTTGGTTAGGCAAGAAAAAGAGCATTAACTTACAACAACATGCTCCACAAATTTGAACGGTTTCCTCCCGAGAGTCAGCAGTCCAACCTGCCTTAACTAGAAGAACTAGGTCAGTTAATAAAAGGCAGAAAGCAGCAGCAGCAGCAAACATGAAACAAGATGGACCATATGACGGTCAAAATGCACCAGAAAATTGTCAATAACAACTTAATTATTCCACAGTACTTTTCATATATGTAACATACTTCATACATACATGTAATCAAACTAACTGCTCATCCAAATCATGTATCAGTATCAGTATCTTGAAAAATTATTACTTGAAATAAACCATAAAGAATAGAATGACACATCATCCTACATGCCAAAATAAAAATATACAAGATGATAAAACACTGCTGACAATTATAAAATACTCTGATGACTGCTCATGCATAGGTTCCATCAGCACTCAATCAGTCATCAGTCAGGAACCGTGGTAAACCACTGATGACCCAGCAGAGACTACCTGGATATATTAATACATAGACTGACTGTTTCATAATGTCCTTGTTCCATATCTATGCCAGTTCTTGCACCACCATAATGGTGGCCAGCAGATATTTTGATAGTGCTTTCTTAGTAAGTTAATGATCATGTCTGCACATTGTTGAGCTTTAAACTGTACAAAATGAAATATGGTTGCTTTCAGACAAAAGACACGAAGGAAATTTTACTAATCCCACTTCACATTTTGCCAAGTTTCCCAACATGGAGATCATATCACTGCACCAAAAATGCACAAAAGAACGTAACACTGCCAGTCATAACAACTACGGCTATTTCTCAAATACAACAACCAAATAAGAACACAACAAATAACAAGTAAAATCTTGGAGCAACCGGCTGAATTGGAAACTATAGGCCTATGGCCTGCACTAGATCTGGGGACATGCTGCAATATAGGCTTGAAGAATGTATGCTACCATCTGGCAAGTAACGATAATATAACAGCTTGCTTGGCAATGGCATGGTATGTAAAAATTATGCCGTTTTCTGGGAATGACTGCACCCAGACCCATCCAATTCCCATCAGAACTCACGCAGAAAAGATACATCCCTGGGATGCTCACAACTCCCTGAAATGATTCCTATCGCCCGACATTGTGCTGTTTGAGCTGCATGCTCCGTACAAATACTCCTTAAAATTACTGCATGATTTGGAATTTTAGTAAGTAAATAAGTAAGTAAATATAGTTTGTAATTTGGTACCCTGCACAGAAATTGTAAACTCTTTACTGTTGCACACAATGACAAACTGATTCATATCTGTTGTTGTTTCAAAAATAGTCTAAATCTGTGCAGGATGAGTGGCCAAAGGCTGGACTGCATAGGGAGGGACACAAACAAACAAAACATGTTTTGTCTTTGTATATACCCGTATCACATATCTACTGCGTCTTCTTGCTTAGCAGACGGTGAAACTTTACGCGATGTGTGTAAGCAGCCTGTCGAGTAAAAAATTCCTGTGAGCAGAAGTTGCACTCGTAACGTACATTGCGAGAATGAATGGCATTCTCGTGGTTTTTGAGTCCATCTTGACTTCGGTACAACAGACCACAGAATCGACACTTGTACATTTTTATGACATTTTCCTCTGTACTAACACTGATCGTGGTATTTACTGTCTGATCCATGTGACGCAAGGACGTCTTCCGTTTCTTATGCTCTGGTGGCCTTGTACACTGATGATACTGCTTGAAGTGAGCAGACAGCTCTGCATCAGAAACAAACCTTTCTTGACAGAAATCACATATCTTCTCTGAGCAGCTTGGCACATTCTGGCCAACAGAAGAAGCAGATGGTTTCAGCTTTTTTGCAGAATATCCACCATGTGTCGACACATTTGCACACTGATACACAGACGTGACGGAATCATCATACTGGGGGGCAAAGTAATCATATCCTGCATCATACTGTTCTTCTCTGTTTGAAAAATCATTCTTATACTCACTGGGCACATTGTTGTCATCATAAAGATACTCCATAGAATCATCATCCAGTATCTCAACACTTCCATTATTAGACAACTGATCATCATTTATATCAGCTTCTGAATCTAAATTTTCATTTTCAAACTTGACATCAATGGCATGACCTTTGGCATTTGTTGCCACATTTGATACAAAGTTTTTAGACACCACATTAGTACTCTGAGACACAATATCTGACGTAGCACTGACAGGTTGACTGTTGCTACAGACAGGCTGTGGGAAACTTCTCTGCTGATTTACAGATGTTGACTCTGTATTGGACCACTGCAGCAGGGACCAGTCTCCAGTACTTCGTTGGTTCTTGCCACTCTCTACTGGTGTTTCTGGCTTTAAGGTAATTTTCTGCAGGTTTTTCTGATTCATGCAACCATTGCTTGAGTTAGCATAATCTCTCACTGATTCATGGTCAACTGGCTGAGCACTAGTTACGGTCGGTGAACTTGCGTGTGAGTTGTTGTAACAATGTTCACTCAGCAGAAAGTTAGCCACATCACAGTCATCAGCGCGAATATGCACACTGCCGTAAATATCCAGACGTTCGGCATACTGAACATTTATCTTACAAAAGCCGAGCACAATGTTCTTAACAAGGTCTGTCAAGTTTCCACACTGTTCATCAGTCCTTTTCTGCATGGTGATACACTGACTTCAATTTACTTTTCACCTACAAAAAGCATCAGTTCAGTTCTATGACATATACATTTATTATGTGTTGGCTGTTAGACGAAATTAAATGTTTTTATTAATTAGAAACGTGCTGAACTACATGTGAACCAACTAAGTCCGACAAAAGTGATTACCTAAATATTCACTGAAAATAATAAATATTCACTGTTCAAGTATCTGAATTTAAAATTCTTGATCTCTAACTCTCAAACAACGTGTACTGGAATTGCAATGTTGAATTGATTTGCAATAAAATGTACTCCAAGCAGTATTTCCTCAAACTCCTTAAACGGTCTGGCCTGTCTGCATTACTTGTATCTGGTACATCACAGTAATTTGACCCATATCGGAGTATGCATGCACTGTCTGGAATCACAACCTTTCCTCTGCATTAAGTGACCAACTGGAATCCTATCAAAACAGAGCACTACGAAACATTTATGGTGGTAAAATTAAAGAAATGCCTTATCATAATACACTTTTTTTCTGGCTAATTTGGAATCTTTAAAAAGCGTAGAATTAAACTCAGTTAGTCCTTCTTTAGGAAAATATTCTCCAGTAACAGTTGCCTGCATACTCTTCTCCCACCTGAATGTAATAATGAAGTTCTTTCCAAATTACGTGACCCCCTAAAATATCCAGTCCCCTATTCCAGAACAAAAAGATACCAGTTCTCGCTGAACTATGCACTTGCAAGTTATCAAAATAGTTCAGAATAGTGTGTTTTATGTATTTTGTGTGTCTTTCATACCGTATTGCTTATTTTATGTAATGCTATTTTAATTACTGTCATTTTGTATGTATACATGTTTTATTTTATACTAATCCAGCTCCTTGGCTGTTAAGAGTACAATAAATGCTTGATAATCTACTGCACAAAACAGCTGATGCCGACAGACCATTTGACACTGCTAAATCATAATAAGAACATCTAGCAATGATGGTGGATGCGGTGCTAGCGCCTCAGATTCGTTTTCACGATTTTGGCACTATATAAGTTTGTATGTATGTATGTATATAGCCAACTGCTTTAAACATTGACCAACAATGTCACCTAGTGATCATACTCAGCATCCAGAGCTGTGTACATACAAATTAATATAATGCTAAAATTGTGAAAATGAATCTGAGGTGCTAGCACTGCATCCACCATCATTGTTAGGTGTTCTTAACACACAGACTGACAGCAGTCGGTTATTTGCACATATTTGCATGGTAAATGTCTACCATCGGCAGCTGAATGAATAGATTATTAGATATTGCAGCAGATTGCAGCAGAAGTGCTGGATTAAACAATTGTCTATCTTTGTTGTCTATCTTTGTCGGTGCAGTCAACAGAGGTCCACCATTAACAGCTTTGTTGACTGCATTGAAGACAGTCAGCCTCCATGGCAAATTTGTCAAAGTCCAGAAATGTTTCTGCAAAAATGAGTCACATGAGACCTACCAAAGGTAATGGTTACCGATGCAGTCGGGTTGGTAAGCATTACCAAGCTGGCTAAAAAACCACACAGGGCGTCGCTATATATGTTGTAAAGACGATAGAAAACTACCGGAGAATTGAAATTATTAACGTGGACCAAGTTACGTCTGAAGACATGTGGATGAATTGTACAGATAAATATGTGGAAAAAATCATCATCAGCAAGCACGCAAGTTCTGCTGCTGCGCCAGTGTAGATCTACTCATTGACACGTAATCGACTCGCAACGGTCGGCAAAAATGGCAGGTGCGTGGTTCATACACTGGCTGGTGCAGTGCGTGGTTTATACAGACCTAGCCATGTGTTAGCCTAGTCATAAGCCTCGTCTGCCTAGTACCTACACCAGACTCGGCTTAGGATGAGAGTCACTAAGATCCGGTCGATTTTTCGAGTTTCTTTGACAATACCAAAAGCAAGTTAAAACTATAAATA
>Ga0209782_1000372_pt1 | contig 18662 bp, 10 predicted proteins | sample WorMetmaBAHAMAS1_FD_187390 | JGI IMG/M metagenome (GOLD analysis project Ga0209782, IMG submission 187390) | Marine gutless worms symbiont microbial communities from Max Planck institute for Marine Microbiology, Germany - Inanidrilus... | ecosystem: Host-associated > Annelida > Digestive system...
GGACGCACAGACTGTCTCACACACACACACACACACACACACACACACAGACACACAAAGTCGCAGACGCCACTGATCACTCTACCCACGCATCGGCTAGAGCTGGCGTGGTTAATAGGTCTAAGTATGCCTAAGTCAGGTAATATTAAGGTTTTGTAGACAGATGCCGGGCTTACTCGGACAAAGTTAAGAATATCACGTTTAGGGGTAACAATTAAAAGCTATTTAAAACTAATCAAATAACGTTATTTAATTATAAGCGTTACAACTTAAGTTATTGAAAAGTAATTTGATGTTTAATGTTTTTTTTTATAATAACGGTTCGGTTCATCTTACGAACTGTGCATTGCGCGTCAGTGTATGGCGTCGGTTTGCCACCGCTAAACGCTGAAACGTATCGGAGCTGCTTCTGGTACGATAGTTAGGGCCTACCACACAGAACAGCTACTTTGTATTAAATGAGGTCTGGATCGCACACTGAAAGGCAGGCTTTCCCCCAAAGGTTGGGTGTTGGACCAGTATCACAAAATAAAAAGACACAAGTGTAGGCAGCAGTCTTCGCCCCTCAGAGCTGTTCATCGTGAGTCGCTTTGAGCCTTATTCGCACCGTCTGTCTGGCCTTTATGCGAAAACGTGACGCCATCCGAAAAACCGGAAGTACATAAGCTAACATACTGCACTGCCCCAAGAGGAGGGGCGATGAAGGCCATACAGGCAAGATGCACAAAGAACTTGGTAAAATTTGGACACACAGTTTTTGAGATATGCTCGTAGACTGACGCACAGACACGCTCATCGCATTATTCTCAGTAACTAGGCCTACCGGGAACGAAGCGATGATTTGCGAGTCACACAGACGTTGTTTTGTTTCTGTCAGTAAGCGCGCTGGTCGTCGAGGCGTGCGCTGATGTTCTGTGCCGTCATGAAACGGTTAATAACTGCGGTGCGGACAGTATAGTACGGTACTAGTACTCGGAATATGCGGCCGCCGACGTGCGCCGTCAAGCCATCAAAGCGGCGTCGACTACTAATCAGCTGTTCGACAAATTCATGGAGTCGTTCCGACTCAAGTCCGGGCAACAGTTAACGTGAACCCCGCCGGCCACGACCGACACGGCGTATTTATGGGCCTACTAAGCACTACAGCAACTGCAGGACGCATGACGTGTTTAGAATTTTAGAAAAGAGGCCCACATCTGCCCCTTCTGAGATTTAAATTGGGCGAGTCGCGACTGACTTATCTGCGATCGACTGAACGTAAATTTTGAATATAGCCTAAATTTGTCAACTTTTCAACCAATAATCCTTCGACATTTCCAAGTTTCAAGGTTCTTTTTAATCATATATCTGTAATAACCTGATGGTTGGGTGAATAAAATGCAGGGTTCCCATTTATATCTCGGAATAAAAATTCAGGACTATTTCAGGACGTAATATACAGAAAAAAAATTCTGGCCTCGACCTATGAATTTGATACCAAAACAAGACACTGTAAAACTACACGCAAATAGCCTTACTTCAGTGATGACAAACGCGAATGTAACAGTAACTTACTACTACATAATTTGCTTCATATGGCCTAACTAGAGACTAGAACGTTTTAGCCTGATAGATATTTCAGCACCTTGTGATCAAATATCAGCACTTTTCGGGACCAGTTGGAACCCTCAAATGGGACCCGGACGTAACGTCGCTGATATATTAGGCCTATAGTCGCGTGGCTACAAGCGACAGCTCAGGTAAACTGCCTATAAGCAGTCAGTAGTCACGAAGCGAGTCTTGCTCCCACACGGGTTGGCAATTAACGCAGGTAATGGTTTCACTCCCATTTGCCTGCCAGTAGAGAACAACGCAAAAAGCTATGGGCGGATTTTCACGAAATTTGGAGAAAAGGTAATGAACCAGAAAGAGTTGCAGAAGTTTTTGAAGTTCTCCACAAGTCTGCCTAAATTCTGCCACACTTAAGTTACTCAAAAATACAGTAACCGTTCTCCACTTTATGCACAAAATACATGGCCCCTTGACGTGAACATCTTTCCTTTGTAGATTTAATTTAAACTTGAAAATGCATGGCAAAGCTTAGCGTATAGCCCGCTCAGCGTCGTAGTGTCGCCCCCGAGCGGGCTAAACTAGACGACACTCGGTAGAGCGCCGGATACCCTTGTCGCAGCACACTGAAAATGGCAGTGTCGTTAATTTTGCATTATCCCACGCTGCATTCACTGAACACTCAGTGTCGTGCAAGATACTACTTTCAACAGAGTATTTTGTATCTTATACTGTATCTTTAGAATAACATTTGAAACTATCTGGAGTTCTTGACAGAAGTGAATATATGCCACATTTACGAATGGGTTTTCTCATTTTGTAAAGGAGGGCCTAGCAGTGGCTAGCATAGCTCGAGATGATCCCTCCACTCTTCCCGGCGATGATCCCTTCCCTCGCGCCCGCATGCACCGCGACCGCAATGCGCGGTAAATTGGGATCGGAATTTGAAACCTAATATAGCTATAATGCGACAATGCACTTCCGTCACAGACAGACAGATGGACACTGACATCGTAGCATAAGCGCGAGATGTATATATTACATCTTGCGCTAATAAAATGAAACAATGGCACAGAGAAGTAAAATACTGCACTTTTTATCATCATGATCACCTTATTTGACTAAAACACAACATTTTGTTAACTGCTGTTATCACTGAATATTTTTTAAAATTAAGGTTACTGACTTCTTAAGAAGCTTCTGTTGTCTAACCATCTAATTTCAGTTTTATTTTAGTTCTTTTTCGCGCATGCATCTCCTGTGTTTATTTTAAAACTTTTAGCGCAACTGTTTTAAATAGACATACTATCAATTACGCTGTATACACTGTATTTGCACATAAATCAGCTCAATATCAACAGCTGAACAAGGACAACGAAAACAACATTGCGTAGCATGGAGTTGATTCGTCTGGAGACGAATGTTGATCTACAGATAAATATGAAGGTCTACACACAAAAGGTTGTTCAAAATAGCTAAATTAATAGCAGAAACGGTCATTATCAGCAGCCAATATACAGTCACTTGTCACAGCGCAGATTTGAGAACTAGACCTATCAGTCCTCAAATGGCAAAAAATAACTGGCAAATGATGACACTGTCATTTTACACTGTATAGTGAAAAGGGGTCAGGCTTAATCACTATGAGTTCACACAGTAACAAATTACAGCTTGATGAATTTAATTACACAGAGTGTGGATTGTCAGTATGTATCACCTTTCAAAGGTTTTAACAATAAACTATCTGCCATAAAGTTATTAAGCAAATCGTGCAAACAACATAGGCCTACAGGAGACCCACAAACAAGAAAGATGGTTGACAGGGTTAACAGGTGTGATGGACGGACAGGCAATAGCTGAAATTGCATTTTGTAATGGCATCATATGGTAAATATTGTGAAGGTTGGTTATCAGGATCAAATGGTGCTTTCAAAACAATTGAGTTTATATCTAACCTTTATTGTTATGATTTGTCATAAACATACATACACTTCAATGAAGTATATAACTGTTTTGCAAGTTGTTTTTAGAAGTTCATAACTGTTAGTGTAGGAACAGTTTTTATGTTAAGAATGTCTCTAAATCGTACATTCTGTCACTGCTACCATCTGCATCCACCGGTGGCGGATAGTGGAACAGCTTCCTGATATAGTTGGTTAGCTGCGAAATAAGCAGTACGAATAAGCAAATGTGGACCTATAGAAACAGCTTTACCAGGCCGAGAATGTGGCAGTCTGGTGCTGCAGGCTGCTGCCATGTAAAAAAATCCTCACTTGTTCATGACAGAGCTGTGACATGGCAACTGTAGGCCGCCACTAAATAAGTCTAGCTGCGGGGTGTGTTGGGGCGCCCCAAAGATGAAACCAACTTGTCCGCATTTGCCTGGTGAGCTACCGGGGACATTCAGCTGAAGTGTTTGCCATGATCAAACCTTTTACATGGAGGTTGCTCGTGGAAATAGCAATGTCCATTCAAGGGCAAGCTACACGATAATGATGATGATAAAAAACCACGATACACAAGACCAAAAATAAGCATTGCAAACAGTACTTTCTCAACACCTAAACTACAACATCTAGGCAGAAGACAAATAAAGGTATCTATAAGGTAGCCCAAAAGAAGTAAGGCCACATTTGAAGGCTCACATTTTCTGCTTACTTCTTCAAAACACCTCACCAATTTATATAATTTTTCTGGCTCACTTCAATGCCACTTTATACAGAACAAATCTGTTGATTCATCAAAATTCATCAAATATATCAAACAAAGTGGGCCACCTGGCTAAAGTTAATAACTTTGATTTTGCTTCGAACAAATGCTAAGGGAAGTTCAGTATAAGATGTTTAGCAGAACCCGTCTGGACAAATTGGCAATTAAAATTGACTGCAGCAGTATATCAAAAGAGGGACAGATACAGGCAGTCCACAATCTATTGAACACTGAACTGCAGCATAACAAGAACCGCTCGTTGGAGATTTCATCTGCAGTGAGGCATACAGGCTAACAGAAAATCTCATGGGCATGAGGCATCTGCAAATGGCAAGGTGGTCTCAAATGCACTTTGCAGAGGAACAACAGATACATTAGATTCTCAAAAATAAACAATATAATGATGTTCATGCAGTCTGTTTTTGTAACATTTTGGACTTATCCCAGGAACAAGAAGGCTTAGAAAAGCTGTTTTGTAATGGTAATATAATATCTTAAACAATAAATGGTTGTCTCTCGCCAGGCCGCATCACTTCATATTATGCACTCAATCAAAATAAGTTAATAAACATGTCCTGAATATCAAATTTGAAATTATAAAAATCATGCAAATCACTGCAGGTATTTTAAAAATGTAGGAATTTAAATGCAGTGGCCTTGCTTAAATTTGCATATTAAAACTGAGTTGTTGAATTTATTGTACAAATTAGTTCAATATAAATGTAACATATATGTTCATAACACCACAGTGTTTAAGTGTACCAAAAATCACGCTAATCGGTTCAGGCGTTTGAAGATGTAAGCACTCAAACACAGTGGCCTCGTTTCTTGGACTACCCTATAGTTATCACAAAATGTGAATGATAACATTTTCATTAAATTGGTAATGATAGTGTCAAAACAAACTACAATGAGTAACAAAATCTGAGCTTAAAATGAACAAATATAAGCCGTTAGATAATGAAGTGGTGACCAATAATACCTAATACATATACAGTACAAGAGTATAAGCTAAATTTTAAAGTTCACTAATTAACCTCGATACACCAACAACTCATGAAGACTACAACTATGAGATAAGCACAAAACATACTCTGCAAAAATTCCCCGATATTTTCAGTTACTCTGACCCGAATGGGATCCATGTGCACTAACACAAATTTCTAACGAATCTACTAACATAATGTTTATTAGTCTGCTACAAGCCTGAGTCATGGCACATATAAAAAGCATGAAAGCAATTGAAGTCTTTCACACAAAAAAACAGACTTCCACACTTCTACCACATTCTGTGCACCACACGACAGACATGATAAAGTACGTCGTGTACATTTGTCTGCAGCAGATGAGGCTTATTTTGTACGAAGGTTAGTGCCGGAAGTTGAAATATTGAGGGATAAATGCAAGAATAGGAATATGTTTGTGAGTCTGCATGCCAGTGATAGAATACATTGCAGCTCACAGATGGTTGAGGAAACAGGTTTCTTTTTCCATGCAGGTTCCTAATACACATGTCTTCACTAACAGTTAACTAAACAATGATTATTATAACAGTCTTCGTTCGTTCCACCAGGGGTGGCTAGGCTGTTGGCAGTCTTGTGACGTGCCTCCAGCCACCGCCAGCGCTGAGGCCTAGGTTATAAGTCTTACAAATCTGTTTAACAATAAAAGCGCTGAAACATCAAAAAGCATTAAAATGCCTGTTAATGAATGTCACTAGCAGCAGACATTTGGCATACACAAAAGCACTGGGCCTAATAAAGCAGCAGGTTTCAGCTCGAGAACTTAAAACATGTGGCCAGGATATAAGACAGTGTTTGCTCAGTGAAGTGCCAGGAGCCAATACAGGGTATTGTTGTCATGGAAACAAAGTTCATACGGGATAATACAAAATCATGGGTAGAACAGCAGATGTTAAAGTATTCCTTCATCATTCTAACGACAGCACTTATGAGCATTTTGATGAAAAACATTTGTAGAATGTGCCGCTATTTACATAGATGACAATGCAATGAGATCATAACCTACATCACAACCAACCATCTCATTCTCCAACATTAAAGCCACTAAACACTGGCCATCAACTCGACAGTGGCTAAATGTTCCTTCAATAAATTACTGTACACAGGGATGGAGATAATAATGAAGATAATTTAGCATATTATACTGGTCAGTGTAATATCATTCTTTACAAATACATACCACAAACATGCAGCGCGCATGCAACATATTGAAATAACGAAGTACTTTACAATTTCCGCAAAACTATTACCACTTACAACAACCACATTTAACGGCCTCTTCTCTACTTTTCCAGGACAACCTGGGTAAGCAGGTGCCATACTGGTGTTTGGCAAAAATTTTCTGATAAGAGATGTTGTGGTGGCATTGCCATCAAATCATTCGTACCTCATTGCAGACATACAACCATGCCACCACCTCATCACTCAAGTACAAGTACAAGCTCGCCATGATAGTATACAAATGCCTACATGGATTGGCGCCAATTCACCTGGTCGATGACAGTCATGCAATTCCTGCTATCGCCGGCAAGCGACATCTCCTGTCTGCTGACACCGGGACACTATTCGTGCCAAGGACGACAACACTGGGAATGAGGAGTTTTGCGGTAGATGGGCCACATATCTGGAACAGTCTGCCAGCTGCCCTTCGAACCGCTACGCCCTCGCCTCTGGCGTTCGCTCGACATCTTAAGACCCACCTGTTTAACTGGGATGGACTGACAGCGCATCAGAGGACTACTTTGCGTCACAAGTCACTTCTCCTCACGGTCTTTTTCTGCTTCTGCACTGTCGACCTGGAACTCCTTACCTGTACATATTCGCTCTATAGAGAATCTCTCTACCTTTAAGTGTCAACTGAAATCACATTGCTTCCAGTCTGCTTTTACTGTCTAGCGCCAGCGCCTCTTAATGCATTATACGATTTTGGCGCCATATAAATTTATCTGTATGTATGTATGTTAGGACGTGCTCTACAAACCTGTGAATCATCACTCAATTTTTACAGGCTGTATGCTCTTCCAGATGACCAACTAACAGTGTCAAAGCACTGAAGTCATCAACTACAGGTTGATGAAATACCAATTTGCTGTAAACGTAACAACAAAAATATAAAAAATGCAATGTATTCTTCTTAAGACTTTGCAAGAATTACAAAAATAATATAAATATTCGCAAAATTACAACTACAAGTGGTATTCTGATTCTGTCAGTGGTCACAAATCTTACGAAAAAATCATTATAAGATTATCATTGCATTTCCACACTGCTCAGAGCACAGGTTGGTTGGTTCAAGGTTTAACACCATCATTCTTAAACCTTTGCTTTCATAAACAAGAAGCATCTGAAAAATGTTGGGCCCATTCGCCTCTGCAAGCCGCCGCACGCCGCTGTTTTACACTACCATTCACCAGGTGTCGCTACTGTCGCACGCCGCCTGCACTATCGATGTCCACAACAACGAGGACGACAACGACGACAACGTGTGACAGAGGGGACCGCTATGGCCCCATAGAATGGGCCCAATAATGACCAAATGAGAGAAACAGCTGCATGCTTTCTGCTGAATGCTGTCCAACAGAAAGGTTTGCATCATATGTATCAAAACAAAAAGTAAGTAATAGATAGTATTCAGCACAATGCACCTCCATCCTCCAACAGTGTATCTACTGGCCAGCAGAACATACACTAACCTCAACCCTCCAGAAACTTTCGCCAACTCTAATACCCAATCAGCTTATTTCCCATATTTTCGCAAAATCAACCCATAACAACTTTTTGTGATATTTGCTGGTAAAAAAAACAAACAAAGACGGATAGAACGTGACCCCCAGCTAGCTGCGGCTGAGTAAAAATACAAAAAATACAAAAAACAACATGCACTGTGAGTGACATATCCACTAAAACTACTGGTAATACGACGTTCACTTGCAATAATCATCCAGCTAATCGTCTCAGGAACACTTTCGTCTGCGAGTACATAATAGCCTAGACCACAAATGAAATTGCGCCACTATCAGACAACGGACGTCATTGTAGAAAAAACGGTAACACCAGTTTGATGTCAGCATTGCAAGTCAGTTCAGCAACATCAGACTATGAACGTTCATTCAATCTGGAATCATCTTCATCATAGTACCCTAAAATGTAACATGCAATCGTGAGTTCAAGTGCTACAAACGATAATTATAGAACATATAACACAACTTGCTAAAACTTAAACATAACAATAACAACAACAACAAAACAGCAGCATCACTATTGTTTTTTAGCACGAGATGTAATATATACATCTCGCACTTATGCTATGATGTCAGTGTCCGTCTGTCTGTGACGGAAGTGCATTGGCGCATTATAGCTAATTTAGATTTCAAATTCCGATCCAAATTTACCACGCTTTGTGGTCGCGGGGAGAGGTAATCTAAACAACAACATCTCACGCTATGCTAGCCACTGCTAGGCCCTCTTGTTCTCACTACTCATTACATATCATCTTCAATCAGTTCCCAGCTCACTGTCGCTATTTGTTCACTGTGCCATAGACTGCATTGTCATCCTTACAATCCATCGTCAGGTCAGACAAAACATTTTCTGTCAGTGCTCCAAAGATCTGGAATAAACCGTCTTTCAGCTGTCATGCTGCACTGAGTGCTAACTGTTTTAAACGTAAACTCAAAAGCAAACTATTTTCTACCGCATACACCAATCACTCCCTAACTAGTTGCCTCTTAAGCCACTGATTCCAGATTTCCAGAAGCTGTAGGCACTATGTATAAGCCACATATAGTAGTAGGGCTTTCCTGAAACTCATTTCCAGACACACAGCTTCCACACGATGGCAGCAACTGCCGTTACTATGACAGCTACAAGTAATACATTAAGTTTTTGTATAACTGGCTACTGTGACTGCTGCCAGAGTATAGTATAACGACAATAGATAACAAAAAACAACAGCTGTTTAGTACTGACAGCTCGGGTGAGCTGGTAACAAAAAAATATTTACCAACTCAATTCCTATCCTAACAACTATTCTTCCATTTACTACATAGCAACCTTCTTGCGCTGAAGTGGGACAATCATGTTAATGCTATTACATCCAAAGCTGCGAAGCGACTTTTTTTGAAAAAGTTAAAGCGAGCCGGAGTTGTTAAAGAGGATCTAGCGTACTTCTTCCAAACCATCGTCCGACCAATCCTGGAGTATGCGTGTCCGGCCTGGCACACCAGTCTCATGAAAGAACAGTCGAGGTCGCTCGAGAATGTCCAGTGCCGTGCTCTCCAGATCATTGTCGGCAACATCCCGTACGAAGAAGCTTGTCGTTTATTTGACTTGCCTACGCTAGCTGAACGACGTCTTAGCTTGTGTAGAACATTGTTTAAACAGATAACTAACGAGTCCCACATGCTTCACTATTTGCTTCCTGCCAAATGTGACGCTAATCTTGTATCCCGGTTGCGTTGTACGATAAAATATCCAACAGTTCGCCTTCGGACAAACCGATTTAAGAATTCTTTCATACTGTATTCACTCTCGAACTTTCAGCGCCACTTGCAGACTTGACTGTGTGAATGTACTTAATGTATAGGCCTAGTTGTCTTTTATACTCTATGTATGCTTTGTAATCCAGCCCCTGGCTGCCAAACTCAATAAATCATCATCATCATCCTTGTTTAGCTGTTGAGTCAGACAGTTTTTACACAACCTCTCTCCATGTTTTACTTCATCTACCTCGAGGTCTTACACCTTCAGCTTCTACAATTTTAATCCAACCGTTCATGCACCATATTCTCAAAACACGCGCATACAAAACTAAACCACAACGCTTCATTTTTACAACATATAGCGCTTAAAAAACAGGAATTAGGCACTGTGCGCAATCTGCACATTAGTGCGTTAAAAATTTAATACTCTACATTTCCACCAAATTTTTATCGTAATGAGTTAAAATTTGACGGCGATATCTAATGCCAACTGTAGAGTAAACTAATTACTGCGACACAGTATGTACTACTTACTGACAGCTGGTTCGTCAGCTTCACCTTCCTCCGCCCAGCGCTGCCTTTGACCCAGCAGGTTGTCATAGTCTTCATCAAATGTCCTCACGGGAAACGTCAGTCCGTTACCTTGGCTGCAAACAGTAAACACCGACGCGGTGAACACGCAAACGACACAAACGTATGCTTCACATAAATGTTAACGAAGAAGAGAAATGAGACAAATAAAAAAGGCTGTAACTACAAATCTACCGTTAACCTTCATTCAAGGAAACTAATCACAAGAACATTAAAGCAACTGTTACTTGACGATGTTGGCAAAATACTAATAAGTAATAACCATCAGCATCACTGTCACTATCATTTTAACCTCAGTTTAAAGTAACTGGACAAAGAACAACTAAAAGGAAATACTATGCCTGCTAGACCACTAAGTTGGTTGGTTAGGGTTTAACAGCACTTTCACACAAAAATGGTGATATCACGCCTTAGAAATTCATTTCTGTTATCAAAATTAACATAAGGAGTTCACTCTTTTTCAGTTTTTAATCCAGCTTATCAATGGAATACCAAATAAAGCATTATGAACCATCTATTACTCCTTTATTTAGTCAGCAAGCAAGGCGTACTGTACTTCATCTCCGAACCTATTGTACCTATCTATAAAAGGATGGCCAGGCTGAGTTGGCCTTGAGAGCTAATTAAATACCAATGCAAAACAAGAGACTCCTCAGTATCTCAATATATAGATGTGTGTATTAAATATCTAGATGGTGTGCCATCTCAGCACCAATCTGGCTCATTAAAGCCAAAACTTTATTAGACTTAAGCCACTCAGCAATGACAGGATTTTAATCTGAAAATCAGGCCTTTCTAATTTAATCCATAATAAAATATAAAAAGTGTAACAAATTATAAAAAGTAAGCTATATAATGAACAAATATAAGCTTCTAGAAAATAAACTGACAACAATGACACAGAATATACGATAATATAGCAACACTGTATAATTTGTTTCATAAAGTTTAATAACTTCAGTTAAGAGTAAGATTACGTCTCAGCTTAAAGCTAAATTCCACAGGCCCGACACCGACATCCTCGCTGACTTCCACGCGACAGACAGAAGTCGGCGTGCGCGGAAGTCGGCCTGCCACGGCGCGCGAGGCAGGCCGACTGCCGCGGCGCACGAGGTCCGTTCAGCTCGCCGACAAAGTCCGCGGACTTTTGTCGGACACGCGGTTTTCCTCGCGAGGATGTCCGTTGGGGATGCGCGTGTGTACACGTGTATGTGTACTGTACATGATAAACTATCGTATACACATTTACAAAATTACACGATAGGCACATCACTAAAGTCCGTGTCGGTGTTGGTCCTGTGGAATTTAAGCTTTACAACACTACCATGATCCAACACACAACTGCAACCACTAATGCGGTATACATGATGCAGCATAAAAACATTCATATTTAATAGTTGCGCTATAGTGGTATTTACAGCATTCATGATTCAATGGACCTACAGCTGACAACAGTAAGTCGCTACTGTGGTCTGATTTCCGCTGTCTCAGTGATGACATCGGAAAGGTGACATGGCCCAAACTGCATACATGTCCCATTTAACATGCTCCATTGGTTTACTAAGTTAAAAGGTACTGTATCTATTTTATCTTTATCAATCAAACTGCTGCTCAATTTCACTTAGCGGTAATTAAGATGAAATATTATCAATATATTGATAAACACCCGTGAAACATAGTTCTAACGATGGTTTAATGCTGCATCATTCCATTACATAACACATGTACATGCTATACAAGCTGTACACATTAACGGATATGCAAACCATATGACCAACAAAAAATAAATATGTAGAGTTTTACTGTACTACTGACATACAGCTGGGACAGGTATTGTCAAAGAAAATGGGCCGTTTATGGCTTCATTAGCAGAAATTCAAGCATGCAATATGCATATGCACTAATAAGAAAACTCACAAACTCCAATTTCATGCAACAAAAATGCATTATGTTTCACCAAAAGCATGTCAAATGTTAATGCTAAACACAACTCAAAATGTAATCTGTTAGTCATAACGATATGTTGTATTTATTACAATTATCAAAAATTGAGACTTTTTGGGGGGCTTGACCTAACCTGATGTAACTCTGGAAAAGAGATGGCCAAACAAATAAAAACCAAAAAGTTCAGTAACAACAGTACTAACAGTACTGCTTATAACGAGTCAAAAGTACAATTGACTGCATGCATCAACGACTAGGAGAGTGTTAGAAGCAGCAATACAATATTTCAGATGACATTGTCATGCTCAATACCTCGGCATATCAGATGCCATATCTGTCTGCATGACTGATGCCACAGTTAGCTCCATGGAGTGGTATGTATTACCAGCGGACGAGACTAGGCCCCCTGCCGCTCGCGTGGGGTAAACCACTCCACCGCTGCTCATGCTTTCACATACAAGCATACCAGGGGCCCGATTTACAAAACGTCTTGAGATTTATCATACAACAATGGCAGAGATGCGACAGTCTTAAGACAGACATACTACACTGTGTCTAAAAAAACGACACCGACGTTGCACACTGTAACTTCAATAGACATTAACCAATTTTAGTAATTTTTGGCAGAGATATTGCCGAGTGAGTACGCTATCAAATAGTGACTTGTTATCCCACATCTCCTAACTAATGTATCTGCACTACTGGGGAAATATGAACCCCAGAAATTGGGTCTTTTCAGTCATGTTGTATATAGTGACTGCTTTAGCTTGCTATATCTTCGACATAATGTCGTAGTATTAAGTACCGTGTGCAAATATTATTTCTCGCCTGGCCATTTTTGTGTAACACCAGTTCGTCAACAAGATCAATGTTATCACATGTGTGGTGTTGCATCGTCTGTTGCTGCTGGAACAACTGTCGACTATACCAGTAACCAATAGCTTTCGCAACAACTGGTAGGCAAAGCCTACGTTCCAACTTTTGCTAGAAAACTCTCTAGCTAAATGCTTACCATTGTAGCCTTTTAAATCAAACAAATCATTAATGAGAATCTTATCTTCTTCAGTAAACGTCATGTTTACGAATAACCAGTGACGTCAAAAATACGTCGTTTTCGCCTTTGTAATCTCGCCGCAAATTAAGGAAACAACAGCAAACGGACATTACACATTAAATAGGCTGATGACAGCACAAACTGTGTAGATATTTCCTGCCAAAAGTTATTAAAAATTGGTTGCAGAATGTTAAAGATATAGCAAACCAAAGCAGTGTCGTTTTTGGCATACAGTATGTCCGGAGAGACCCAATTTTCGGGGTTCATGTTTCCCCAGGTAGTGCAGAGACATTAGCTAGGAGAGGTGAAATAACAAATCACCAGTCTCTAGCATACTCTTCCAGCAACATCTCTGCTAAAATTACGAAAATCCTTAATGTGCGTTAAAGTTATAGTGTGTTACATCAGTGTCATTTTTTTCAGACACAGTGTAAACATCTTAAGATAATCGTAGCACAATTTGAGATAAAATGGTAAAAATCTTAATCTAGCTACATGTAAACAGAAACCTTAGCACAACTTAAATCACTATCTCAAGTTAATCTTATGACAAAGTAACAACAGTCTTATGCTAAACCTTAAGATACTTTGTAAATCGGGCCCCAGGCTCACAAACGCACACATAATGCAGACTGCTGGATCAGTACTTTAGCAGACTGGATGCATGTTTCGACGCCTAACCACTGCAAATGAAGGAATCTCCATAACTTCTTTCAATGGCCATTTTCCAGGTGAACCTGTTAGAAAGTTCCCCTCAGTTCACTTCTTATATCGGCTCACGAAAGATCTTTCGTGGATAAGTGGCACAGTTCCTTTACAGGCCAGATATCCTTTGTTCTTCTCGTCGCTGGGTCATCAGTGTCAAAGTACCGAAAGAAACTCAAAACACTGATCTCAACCAGTGGTCTAACCTCATCCCTTCTTGACCCATTATCAGACTCCTAACAGGTGCATTGCTGCCTCGATACCAGCTAATAAAGAAACTGTCGTGGTAATATTAGACTTGTAAATTAAACTAGCGGTGATATCTAACAGAACAGAATCTTATGAACTTGGGTTTTTTCTCATAAAAAATGGACATCACCAAAGTGCGCGATTTATGAATTCACAGTTTACAATCAGCATGTGCAGAAATCTGTGCTACAAAGAATAAACGACATAACCGAACAGGCTACAAACCAAAAAACAAAACCGACTGACTTGTTATAATTTTAATTTGCTAAATCATCAGTCGTATATGGTCAGGCAGAATTATTATCTGTTCTATTCTTAGCGATGCTAAGAAATAAACTAGAAACATGTGCAGCCGTGTAGACATGAACACTCACCCCACTGGCATTCTTAATACACCCTGAAACTCTGACCAACGACCTTCTTACATCAGGATCAACGCATGCTGAGGGCCTAATATAAACTACACAGAGTATGCTGAAAAATCCTATTCTACTTTGCAGCACTACAACTTTCATAGTTTTTGGAGTAGGAAAGAAATAGACACGATATCAATGTACAGTTATTCAGCATTGCAAGCTGCATTAAACTTAGTCTTATTGGTTAAATATTCTGTGTGAAATTATGCAAGTCCACGATGCCATAAGTTTGTCACCTTTTAGCAAGCAAGAAACCTTTAACTGCAAATGAGTTATATGTAATAAAACGTTTCAGCTTGAAACCGGTTGAAATGCTTGGCAAATGATGCAAAAATGAATGTAGCTTGCGAATGTTCTTATCAAAAAACTTGACAAAACTGACTCAACAGATTGAAATTCAAGTAACAGTAGTCCTCACACTGTGTTAACGTGTGTGAAAATACTGACGTTGAGGTTGTTTAATAAGGTGATCGACCAGTGGCTAGACAGTATTTCATTGGTCACTCCTGCTTCGAAGATTCACACCGAACATCTTATGCACTGAGACAGCATTCTCTCGTTTATCCGAAAAACTTCTTTAACCAATCACATGCCGTAGTTAACGCTGACGCTAGAATTACACTATTATTACATAATGTTCGTTTGTTTGCACTGTTTCCTTGAACTGCTTAAGCAAAGTGAACAATATTACTGCTTTCATATTCTCAAATAAATTATGTTCACACCGTATTTTAGAGTGTTTCTGCTTCAAAAACTGAGCAAGTTATAGCACTTCAACGTAGACCGAGCTTTTCGGAACATGCTGTATATCTACTGACTTAGGTGTCAACTTGCTCTAGCCATTTGCTTTAACAGTGCAGAGCTAGGGCGGGTTGCACCAACCTCACTTAAATCGTCACTTAGCTAATGGCCACTTAACTTTAAGTGGTCATTAAATCGCCCATGATATCTCCACTTGATTAGCAGTTAACTGGCGATGGTGCAACGCGTTTATTTACTAATCTCCACTCAAGTCAGAGTTAACTGAAAATTTAAGGACTACTTAAGTATGGATGGTGTAACCCGACCCTAGTATGTCCAAAAATCACCAGTCTAGTCTACAGTAATTGTAATGGAAATGGCCGACACAACAACACTCGAGTCAGGTGCAGCAGTAGTGACAGTAACTCAAGAGATTGCAACTGAGAAACACCATCTGTGCTCGTCATTAGCAACGCCAAAATTACGATCAAACAGGCGAGTAAAACATACATAGTTGATAAATATATCTTTTGAATATTAATCTTTTTATTACCAAACGACTAAACCATGGTCAGGTAAGCGTATGTCAGTAGTACGGAAAAAAAACGTTTTGTCCACTGCCGTAAATGAAACGTAAAGGTCACATCGCACGTACCTCGTAAACTTTGGCAGCACCCAGAGTCGACGATCCTCACCGAATATTTCGAGGAAGTTGCGTCGGCAACCGAGATTAAAACCGTTCTTGTCTGGACCGCTGACAAAGATCGGTGTCTGAAAAGCTTCTGTGCTCACATGCAGACAGACAGCTAAGGATGAAGACTACATTTCAGCACAGAATTACGCAACTGTACTGTCAAACACATATACAGTCCTCAACGGACAAAATGATCTTAACACATGTGGTTAATGTGGCTTGATAATAGAAAGCTATATGTGGCTTATTAAATACTACTAATGTGATGAACCTGAGAGCCTTCAAGGTTACTTCGCCTATTGCAAACCTTTTCAAGTCACATAATGCATGTACATACAACTGAAACCAGTCTTTTTAAAACAGACACATTCACAAATATGTATCTGTTTAAAAATTGTTGTTTCAAAATTTTACACCTTGATTTCATTGGATCATCCAAAAGGCATCTGTGAAAAAAAAACTACTCCACAAGTAACTGTAAACCAGGTCCATTAAACAAAAACCAAAAGATGAGGTAGGGTCAGTTTAACACATATTTACTAACATAACGACCAATAAACACATCAAAACAAGATAGCATCAAAAGCAGCAAGCACACACATCATCAGTTGTACGTAAAGTCCTTCCCAAGTCACGTGAGCCCATGGGACAACACTGATCTCAGTTTCTGCAGCTCTCAGCCAAACACCTCCTTACCCTGCGAGAACACGCATACATGTCTACAGCATCGCATGGTGTGCCTGCATATGCCCAAGTTTTTGATGACTGAGGCACATATGAGTGCAAACAATTTGCATAGATTGTTGCTCGACAGCGTGGCGGCCGGGGCTCGAACTCGCGATCACTGGGTCATTAGTCCGATGCCTTAGCAACTAGACTATCGAGTCCGCAAACACACATCATTATCATTATCGGTACAATGAATCATTGTCGTACCGAGAGTGGATCGATTTCTGGAGACTAGAAAGCAGTGGTAGCCGAACAGTGACATGAGGCTGATGGAAAACATCACTCCAGCAAAAAACAGGAACACAATATGAAGATTTGCCATTGGGATATTCCCATCACTCACACCCTGAAATCAGCAAATATGTCTTTATAATAATTCATAGAGATTAGTGATCACAGTCAGGGGGAAATCCCTCACCGGAATTTCAGGGTCTCATAATTTCACGGGGGAATTAGGACTACAGATCGACAGACCCAGAATGTTGATCTTTAAGCTGAATCAGCAAAGTACTTCCAATTATTGTCTAGCTGGTCTAAAATATCAACTCTATACTGATGCTAAATCTCATATATGCCATAGGGAGGAGATGATCTAAACACTACAATCGCAAATAATTTGTTTATTGCATTATGTCTAACAAAACTACAAGTCTATCCACTTCCGACTCAGATACACAATCATTAAAAAACAATAAGCCACAACAATTCCAGTGTGCAATGCTCACCGTCCAGAAACTGACGAAATACTGCAGCGACGTGAGTGACACAAAGATGCAGTAGAGAAGGGCGTAGGTGAGAAACAGCAGGAAGAACTTGTAGTTGGAGAAACATATACAGTTGTTCACCCTGACAACACAGCATCAGCAGCTACAGCATCACTCCCACGAACATTTTTCTGTTGTGTGCATCAACCTAATTCTGACCTGCAGCATTGGCAGGCCGACTGGCCACATTCTGTCGGCTGTGAGTGTATGCAAAACCCATCCAGAAACATTCACCGCACACAGTACTTGAAAACTGAACAGCACTTACCACGGGCAATGATGATCCATCTTCAGTATACACCTGAATACATAAACACAACACATGTGGCTAGCACACAAAACTACAACAACTAATGACAGATGCTTATCAATAGCTTATCACTAGTGACCACAATTTTCAGTTATGATAAATGATAAGCTCCAGAGTAGGGTCGGAAATTTTCTTTTGCAATATTCTATGCCACTGACTGAACTAAAACCAATCTCCGTTAAGTCTGACACATTGCTCATGGCGGATATTTACCAACAACTGGTACTGGTGTCAGAAAGAACCCTTCAGTCCAGCAACGGATGAAGAAAGGTTGGTTGGGGTTTAACGGCGCTTTTAACACAGTTTAGGTCATAACGCACCTTTAAGGTAAAGACTATATTGTAAATATTAAAGATTAGGATGAAGAAAGGACAGCCAGGCCACTGGCTGGGGAGAGTACATTTTCTTCACTGCTATAATGCTACCACGGCCGCCATGCTGGCCAGCCAAGCCGAAGCCATCGTACGCACCCGCAAAACATGGCCACAAGCTACTAAACGGAGGACAGGCGATTAAACGGAGGAACTAAACATAGAATAGATATACACTAAACAGCAACAAACATAGTAAACTGACAGCAAGATGACGGCTTACTTACTTACTTCAACAAAATGACGTAAAAAATGACGTCACTCGACCGGCGGCCATGTCGCTTAGCGAAGCCAAGCGACGGCCTCAAAATCTTCTGCTGTTCTAATTGGACGT
>Ga0209782_1000373_pt1 | contig 18642 bp, 14 predicted proteins | sample WorMetmaBAHAMAS1_FD_187390 | JGI IMG/M metagenome (GOLD analysis project Ga0209782, IMG submission 187390) | Marine gutless worms symbiont microbial communities from Max Planck institute for Marine Microbiology, Germany - Inanidrilus... | ecosystem: Host-associated > Annelida > Digestive system...
CCTCTTCCGTCAGCTGCCGATGCACTGATATTTCATGTCTCTGATGAGAACCTTGTTGATGGCTCCCAGGCTTCCTGCATATCACATAGTAAATACTGTTGTATTGCTGTTTATGCATGTGTGTTAACACTTTATGCCACAGTTATGATGTGCTTCTGAATTCGGCATTGTGTTTCAATAGTTGGCTCTGTCGCTTTTTTCTTAGCGTGGAACTAGTTCAACTGTTATATTGGCTCATTTATTATATAGTTAATGAAGCCGTAGTTAATAAAGCAATGACGTGACAGCAAAATTACTAAACAGGCAGTCTGACTATGCCAACAGAGCTAGTAGTTAGTATTTTTGTCCTTTATATTCATCTTCATTATATTATTTTATTTTGTCGTCAAAAATGCAAGAGATTTTTTCTTTTCATTGAGGAAAAAGCACTAGTTAGCTGTACAATGTACATTATAATAAGGGAAGTGAAACTTTTCCACAGCCGATCATCATTGCTTAATAATCGGTTATAATTGAATTGCTCGTCATGCATGTAAATGCTAGTTTGTGCTGTCTGACGACTGACGCACAGCAGTACACGGTGCTGTCACCAGCACAATCGACAAAATTTATCTGCCACCCAGTGTAATTGCAGCTGAGTAAAGATTAAAAGAACTGCCAACTCAGTCATGAGCTTAGTGATCCATGGCCATCGGTGAGATGGCGTCGGTGGTCATGCGAAATCTAACTAATTAATCTGTCAAAGTGACGTGACACAGCTGCATGCGATGTATCGCAGTGCAAGATGCCAGCAATGCAGAGATGTTCAATTTGCTCATCTGTGTATTATGTTCTGTAAATAAACGTGTATTCTAAGACCGAGCTTACTTGACGGCCTTTGTTGTTTCTTGCTTGAAATGTAGGTGCTGATCAGCTGAATTCTTCACCATCAGATGTCAGAGATGCTGGTATGCAGTTGGCGCATGGTGGTCTTACGCACAGGCGACCACAGACCCCAGGTAATTGACATATTCATCCACATTGTTTGCATTTGCAGTGTATTTTTTCATGGTGTTGGTGGTTGGTGAGTCACAGACTGCCTGTTTAGTAATTATGCCTGTCTGACCTCCAGATATCGGCAGGTCTGTCCTTCTATGTCACCACTACATTAGCGTTACAATAATGATTGGACATGCTGTTCAGTATCTAGTTTATAAGGCATGGTATACTGATGCAGATAGGCCGCATTATTACAGAGATATAATACATGGGAATCCGGGAGTAACAAAACCAGAGATTGGCAGCCGTACTGTGAACGAGGATCTCTGCGTACCGTTGAACCATTCCTGCCTCTAGTCCACTTTTGTCTACATTTCAGGCAACCCCCTCCCTCATCTGTGGTCATGGCGACATTATAGAATGTCCATGGCATCCTGGCAGAGCCTGGCTGCAGTGTCACTCCGGTTGTGAAGCGGCACTTTGTGACTTTTTGTAAAATAGCGCCGTATATAAATAGTCTTACTTACTTACTTACTTAGTGATTTGTGTTTAACTTTGAGGAACTTGCAAGCATGTTAAATAGGCTGTTTAAACATGAGCTGAGTCAGCATTTATCACTAGTTATTAGTTACATTGAAATGTTAACCCTTCCAACCCTGTCTGCCCCTGCAGAAAGCCATATTACCCTTGGCACCCAGGATACGTAAGCAGAATTATTTGGTATATGAAGTATTCAACCAAATCGGTGGGTTGGTTGGTGGGGGATATATCACTATGAGGTTGAACTGATATATGGGTATTACATGGATTTAGTCTATAAGCATGAACTGAAATGTCGGTCTTATGGATTGAAAGGGTTAATGTGTTATCTCGAGTAAAAGATGTGAAATTGTTATGAACAGATCGGTCCGGTCATTACGACGGGACACCTTCAGCTGGTTCAGACAACTATGCTGGTCAGTGGCAGCAGTTACTCATTGTTCAGTGCTGGTCGTTTCTGCCTCTTTGTCATAATGATCGGCTCCTTGCTGATGTTGAGTATAATTTTGATTTCGGAGTGTCATTAAACAGAAGAACAGCGAAGAAGTGTGTCTGTGTTGACTGTTGAAATATGCGCAAATAGGAGACACTGGCATAAGAACATGATATGCTGATCACACCGAGTTTAAAAATTGTCATTATTGTTAAAAAAAACTGTAGGGTCTAAGTAACTTTGTAAATACACCATGTCTGGAAAAAAAGCTGTGCCACTGTATTTTGACTTTTAACTTTGCAAAATGCTGGTCGATTTTCAAAATTCTTTCACTGGTGAAGTCTGCAGTAAATTTCTAGAACGAGAAAGCCAAACACCCACCACATCTCAAACATTTTACTACACTACCTTGTGAAATATTAATGTCAGATAAACAGCAGTAACCTGAAACATGCGTAGTGATTAACATACTTCACAAAATAGTTCAACAACATGACTTACATATGATGGAGTCTGTGACTATTAATTTTATTACAGATTTACAGCTGAATCTGCATTGAACCAATTTTTAAATCGATCTACATTGAATGAAGTAAGGGTAAGACTTGACCACCTCAAGCATCATGTGCACTGGTGCAGTGGGTCACTTTATCTTTTGCTAAAACTAACGTGAAATCTAAAACTAAAGTTTTATACCGAAGCTTAATCTGAATGGCTAAAACCTGGTTTTAGACCCGGTTTAGATTAGACTTTGGTCTTAAACTAAAGTTTTAGGCTTTAATATAAGACTTTGGTCTTAGACTTTAGTTTTAGACCAAGGTCTTGAGATGAGGTTTCAGACCCTCCGTAAATGATCTAATAATTTTTTGCATGCTGTTCTTTTATTCTTGGTGCTTTTGGTCCATGCCGTTATTAATTGCACCTCTATATACCTGTACGACGTCATCACAGAGATCTGTTTACTTTTTTGAAAGCAAAAATTGGAAGTGATGTAATTTAAGACTAAAGTCTTAAACTTTAAGGGATTAGTGATAACTGCCCATTGAAATGCGTTACGGTCGTTTGGTTTAAGACCGAACTGCTCAGATTAAGTTAGTTTGGTTTTAGACTTTAGTTTAGTTTGGCAATCACTTCACGTTTTGCATTAAGTAGGTCTTAGACCGGACTTTTGATCTAAACTAAAGCTTTAGATTTTAGTTTTAGTGAAAGATAAAGCGACCCATTGTCCTGCTGAATGAAAAGAACTTGTTTAAAATCTAATGTATGGCAGACAGGAAGTTTTAATATGTTTCACTGATCTTTCCTCATGATCGACAAGTATCAACGTGGTGTATTTTTGACCACTTGTAACTCGCTGACTGATGCCATCAGTAACTGTCTGAATATTGATAGTGTGCTTGGACATTTTATTTCAGGATTTTTCTTTTTGGTTGTTGCAGGTGCATGCAGTCTATAGGTTTTTAGGAGTGATCACTGTAAATGTCTTTTAATCGTGATGGTTATTTAATTTCTGCTTTAATGGCAATTTGCTGCTGAGTCTGGCAGTTAAATAATTTTGGGATTACACCAGCATTTCTCAAAGTTATAGCCAAAATCATCGTGGCACTGTTTTTATGAACACAGTGTATAAGGAAAATGATATAAAGTCTGTTTAAACCAATATGAGCAAATAAATGTTACCACAGAAATGCTCATTTAATTGTAGGTTTGAATCACTTTGTTTATCAACAGCATTAAATCTGTTTACTGTTAAAGCTATTAACAACTAATTATGTTTCTTGTAACTGGAAATGTATCCGAGTGCGTTATATATTCGACCAACAGTGGTTACAGAATTAGCACTTTTGAAAAGAACATATATTATTGCCTTACAAATAATTGTAGTTCCTGAGTCAGCATTGCTGCCACATGTCTGTGACATACTAGTGTGGTGCTAATCTCTGTTTTGATGACCGTGAGCCTGTGATGAGCTTCTTCCAGTGCTATGGATGGTAGACCAATTATTTCTGTAACTTGGAATTATTTTCTCAGTTTTTTACACTGGTACTAAATCATACAGATTGGTGACAGGCAGACAGAGAGGTGCAAACAGTTTGCCTCAATTTGTTATGCAGCCGTGCTGTGCACAAGAGTCGAACCCGTGATGTCTTTATTGCAAGTCCGACACCCAACCCATTGCAGCACCAGTGCACCACTCCATCCATTATTGCCTTACAAGCACCAGTGTGTGTTATTGTTGTCCAGGACCAAAACTGTTTGTGAAGCCGACACAGAAATCAAACCGCTCAATCATCGTCAACGCTGTGAGTCATTGCTGCCTTGCTGGGCACGTGAATCGAGACAAAGTTGACAAAGCGTTGGAAGTATGTCTGTCATTTTTGCAATGGCTCACTTTATTACACCAAACGTTGCAGCTACTTTATTGTTGAGTTAAGAAATTGTTTAATTTTCACACTTTTATCTGCTGATGGTTAATAAAGATGATCATGATCGTGAAGGAATATCATCTTGGTGGCCGATGCTGTACAGTGACCAGGTTTTCTTTGATAGGCTTATTTGAACTGTTGATGTTGAAGTTTTTGAGTAGAGTTGAAGTTCATGTGTTACCAGTGTGTTACGTTAAATGCCAGTAGTAATAGGTTTAACCATTGATTAACTGACCGTCATAGTGTCAGCCAATGGCAGTGTTGAAAATTGGGTCAGTTATCCAATGATTACAGTTAACCAAGCTTGATGCAACCTTGATGCCTCAATCTTTCCATCTTGTCATTCAGCATGTCAGTCGTCCGTCATGGCAACCTGGCAATATTTTATTCCAGTGGCATGAGCATTGTTTAGAACTTACTTTCCTGGCATTGGAGATTGGTACTAGTAGAGAGTTTGAACATAAAGGGTGTCCCGTCCACATCTGTCAGGAAACGACAAAAACAGCGAGTGATTCTCTTGGCTGTAGTCCCTGTTTTGAGTTCACCGAAGTGCTTTGATAGTGTCGGTTGGGCAACAGAGAGGCATCCAGCCTGTAAAAACTGCTGTGATTATGCCCGTAGGTTCTGTTTTTTTGAGACTCACAACCTGCCACATTACAGTTGTTGTTGATTACCAGCCTTAACTGGCTGGGGGTAAAGGCGGTAATGTCACCTCTGCCGGATGGCAGGTAACACTGTGTGATCCCATATGGCACGTGAGTTCCCGTAGCGGTGAGGCTTATTGCGAACTGCTAATAATAATAATAATATTCTCTTTAATGAAATCAAGGCAGAACGCTCGATACACATGCGCACGTCTGTCACTCAGGACAGAGAATAATACCGGTGTGTGTCAGACACACGACGACGGCATCTACTATAACAATGCTAGGCCTAGGCTGCCATGCAGGACAGCGAGAAAGGTGCTAACCAGCGCTGGGCGGCCGCCGACTCAGGTCTAGGCCGACAGACCTAGACTTTGAGCCCGCCTGAAGTAGCTGCTGCAGTCTATGCACCCGTAAGCATTCACCAGATGGCGCCAGTGAGTGGAGACATCTGATATCAGCTTACTACTCATGTAATATCGCTATATCCGGTTACTTTACTTTACGTTTTTTTACTTTTGCTGACGTGCGAACAGGAAATCAACAAGTCGACCGCCATGCAGTTTGTTGTACTGTTTCGTGACGCTGGCATGCAGTACCGTGGTCTGTATGCATACAACCCCGACGACGAGGTTGCCAATGAAGTGGTTGTTACAAAGATTCATGGCATCGGACCAAAGCAGCTGAGCAGCAAGTCCATGGAAAGATTTTACAAGTACGTTGCTTGCTGTTTTACTTTGTTCAGTGTAGCATATATACACTACTCGTATGATGATGTTTCACAGGTGCACTAGACTACACTCGGACTTGCATCAAGATCATGCTTAACCGTGCTGCTTCCATAACATGTCCTTACAGTTTAAATAATTGTTCACTAATTTCTATTTCTTTCTTTCTTTTGCATTTCATTTTCACTTTAAATATATCCTTTAGCTATCCTGAATATAAATTCAACCATATGTTGTTTATGCATGGCTTACCTACTGATATTTTACAAGCTTGCTAGTGCACTCTGTAATATGAAACTGCTCGATTGAGGATCGAGCTCAGACTGACCGCTTGACCTACTGTATTTCTACATATGATCTTGTTTTATAAGTTTTACCTTGACCTTCAATCCCAGGAGTTTTGGTCAAGGTCAGAGGTCACTTGGTTCAAAAGTTAGAGTGAAAACAGACGGATGAAGGGATGGACGGAGGTGATTGCATTACCTTCCGTGCTAATGCGGTCGGTAAATAATTCAATGATCTCATGGCGACGAGAAGAGCATGCAGCGAATATGCTTCCAGACAGATTTCCTGTAGACCATTGGACAAACGTCAGTTTAAGTTAGATATACTTCAGAATAGCAATGAAACCATCGTGTGTATGTCATTTGTCTAAGGAAGCGAGGTTTTCGTGGTTTGTGGGATGAGTAGTATCTTGATATTTTACATCACCCTGACTTTGTGCCATTTTGTAAGCATTGACCTTCTAGTTTTAATCTCGTTGCTGTTTATGCAGATTAAATGTATTCATGTAATAGTTCGTCACTATTTGGTGACTTATGGTATAGATACAACTGTGGAGCGAAAAATTTCACCGAGGTTACGTCAACAAAGCATCTAACTACGACAATCGATGCGGTGACTATTACAAATTCCATCTGGTTGAAATACCGAACGGCTCCACCGGCAACGAGCAGGAAGCACACTTAACTCACCTGTGTCACTCCTTACGTTTTGTCGATTTATAATTATTTTGTCTTTCACTCACATTCACAGACAGTGAGCCAAGATTGCTCATTTGTTTTATATGTGAAATTTGAGCAGTAAGAGGCAGACGGGACGGACTATTGAGTATTTATCACTAGTACCGTGTCCGGCTAGGACAGAATGTCATAGGTGATGTCACCCGTCGCTACATTCACATGTACATTCTATGAGAGATAAGTGTTTAATGTTATTAATTTATTGCGCAAATTGTGGTGTAATGCTTCCCTGTGTGTTGTTACTAGTACGTACGATGCATTGGCATTTCTGCAGAACTTACTGTCTGTTGTTATTTATGTCGTTTCGAATGATGGCATATTCACCTGTCACTGCGCATGAATTACAGACAATTTAATCACATTTCGTGTATATGAATTCAGTGATTATTACTGACTTCCCGCCTAATTTGCTTCCACCTAGAGAGCAGATGCACAGCTGAACAGCAGTTAACATGAAATCCGTCATCGTGTGGCATTTCTGCCGTTTATTGCCAGTTGTCGTCGTATTCACACTGCTAATAAATGTTCGTACTCTGCTTTGTAAATATTTTAGCTAATGGATATGCAGCGTTATTGCAGCTGGTAACAGTCTGCTTACGTGTGTTGCACCTGTTGTTAAATATGTGTGGCAGTGTATAGCAGCGTTTGTTTTTGTACGTGTGTAAGTGAAATGCTTATCTGATTATGTGTGGCTGGTTCAGACTAGCGAAAACGTTTTGTGCACCGACAACGAAGGTTGTTGCAATAGCATAGTATCATGTTTGTTGTCAGCTGCAAGTTTTAAAGTCTATTTATGGTGGCCTTTTAGCTGCAAGTGTGTTGTGTAGCACTGTTGTAATGTGTCTTAACCACCAGACTTTTCCTGTGGCATTGTTAACTCTTGGTACCACCTGCTATCAGTGTAGCTGTCACTCTGTAGTACTGCATTTGTGTCAGCATTACCAAAAACTGTCAAGTCGCAATGTTCATGCAATTAAATGGTGTGCATTATACAGTTGGTTAAGTCGTGAAATTTCTGCACTCGTAAGCATATTCCAGTATACGATTCCTACAAACAGTCTGCACTTCCAATAGTTTACTGTTTATAGCACCTGTTTGTACTCATACATATCACTTTTGGCACCACAAAATTAACAGCAGTTTTCGTAAGTGTACTTCTGCAGTTTTTAAAACAACAAACAGTAATGGCATGCAGTTTTTATTTGCAAATGCGTCAGTGACTGCAAACATCTGGACCAGCAGTGTAGCTAGATGCTCTCTGATTGGAGGAAATATTCTACAATACAATAGATTGTTAGCTCCATGAGGCCAAGGATATGTGAGATGCCTTTCATCAGGCACGTAGCCAGGATTTAGCTTAAGGGGGGACGAGACGCCAAAGGCGTAGAGTTCGAGGCGGCACAGAGAAGGGTAGGGTGTGGGGAGGGGTGTACCCCTCCCCACCGGCAGTGGGGTCTGGCTGTGCCCAGAAAATTTTTGATATCAAAATGGTGGGATTTTGTGCATTCTGGTGGTATTATTTACGTTTATGCCTAATGACGTTATACCTTAGACGCATGCTAAAATTGATACATATACGTGTAGTGTACTAGTGTCAAACACACAATGAATCTGTATAAACGGCAAAATTAAGCCATTAGGGAGGCGCCAGTCATGCAATTTTTAGCGCGAGATGTAATATATACATTGTGGTCACAGGGTGCGATGCATCCCGGATACCTTTGCATGCTCGGATAGATGGATGTCTTTGCTACTTACTGACAACGCCTCACCCGGATCGTCGGATGGTATGATGCTGGGATTTCTGGTGGAAGAGGGGGGTATGGAAAAATTGGTAATTGTAGCGATATCACTTATTTTACACGTGATGGCTTTGTTTATATGAACGATGCTGACACTTGGCATTTTTTATTTTAGTAATCTCGGTAGAAAATGCATTATATCTGAAGAACAGTTTGTGCTAGAGCTTCCCACATCTCGCGCTATGCTAGCCACTGCTAGGCTCTGGTTTAAACATGTAAACTAAATTTTACACACGTTTATATAACAAAATTTTACACATGTTTGTATAACAAAAAGCAAATAGCTGGTTTGTTTAGGGGGTCAATTCCAACTTCTTCGCAGTGAGGTAATCCTTTTATAGTCGACTAGTATATACCATGTAAAGTAGGTAGTTACTGGTCCATGGTCAGTTTAAAGGGACTGTTGTTCCGAGGGCTTTCTGCTGTTAGAATGTAACTGGCAGACTCGGTGCGACTTTTGCCAACTGTAAGACAATATTACTGAAGTTGTTAAAAATGATTCTGCAAGTCTTCACGTTTGCTGTCCTAGCATAATATTTCACTGGTTTGTTGTTTTAATGTGATTTTGCAATGACTTACTGCTAAATGTCTCGCATTGAAAGTTGTTGAAAATATCCAGTCAGCTAATCAACGCTGTTGGTGTGCATTTATCCTGCTTTTGTAATGCACAACACTTGTAAGATAGCTGATAAACAGTTAACGTTATCAAACTGTTTTTGTTAGGTTTTACTACAATCATCATTCATTGGTTAGTTGTCCAGATCTGGCTATGGCACACTTTAAGCAGTATCATATGAAACACTCTTGAATCTTGCCGCAAGTTGTTTTGTATTGAAAACTGGTCCACAAGTTACGTTGTATGGGCAGTCTTCCTGTAATTTTTAATTTTTATACTTGTTATATTTTGCATTTTTTCATTCTTGTGTTATTTGGAGGCATGTGATGGTGGTGTGCCATTGTTAATGAAGCCTCCAAATAAAGAGCCCCAAAATATGTATAAATGTGGCAACAAAGTAGTCTAGAGTCAATTTTTTTTCTTCTGAAAGTGAGAGGTGAATCTAATAATAGTAATATGTGGTTAATGTATGACAGATATTCGATATTCAATAACCTATACAATACACCATTGCAACACCAGACCTTGGCAACTGAATCCACACAATTCACAAATTGTAACCAGCTTTAAACTGCTCAGCTTCACACTTTTTAACATACAAAATTCAGTTACATTTAGTGGCCACGGTGGTGTCTAAGCCTGCCTCTCATGGACAGAATGCCATTGGTACAGACGTATATGTTGGTAACTTTCAATAACACTTCTTGCCCACTATAAATCTGTGAAAGCATTTCACTGCTGTGTTTTGAACGTAAAGTTACGGCAATGTTAAACAGTCCCAGCACCAATCCACTCACATGTTCGCTACTTTTCTGATTAACTACAGCAGAAACAGTGCAGCCCTCGTGTGGACAGAAGACAATGTACTCAACGGTTACGTCCACATGAATAAATGGCTGATCGTCCATTAAATAGCCATAGTTTTCCAAAAGATATACTGATCGGTAAGCTACTGGAACTCCACAGACACTGCAAATTACACAAGCAAATAAAAGTCTTATTACTTGTCTTGTTACTCAGTAGTATCTTAATAATTTACAAATAGTAAAAAAGTTAATTGTTGAAAGTAAATCAATATTCTGTATCACCTGCACTAAAGAAGCAACTATCAGTATAAGACACAAAATAAAACAAAGATAAATTAATCGGACGGTTTGATTGTCTGTGTCATGAGCGCAAAGCGTAATACACAGATAGCCAAGCCGGGCTGGCTGGTGGCCTAGCGCCCGGGCCAAAGCGCGATTGTGGCTAGTGTTTCTAACAAGCACATCTGTGTTATACTGAACTCGGCTCTATCCAATGCACACCTCTAAAATCCAATTTTTCTCAAGAAACACCAGACATGGAACAGACCATAATTCTTAGCTGCAGGCAAAATCTGGTGCAACTCAGTAAAGAACAAAGGACAATACTTCGACAACGGCCGGGATAATTGATTTATGAAAACCTCTCTAAAATCCAGCTTTGATACAGAATTCTGTGCTGATATGTTGAAAAACGTGGTTACCAGGGCGAATCGGGAGGAGGGAGGTTACCCATTACTTCAATGTGATTACGGTAAGCTGTATCAGTGCATCTCTCATAACCACTTGCCAGATTACATTCAGAGAAATACAGGACAATGCATGAACACTGTTTGTTGACCTTTATTAAGTCACCTGCTGTTTTTACAAAACCCGACGTCATGCCGACCATATTTCCTAGTTGTGCGCCACAGTTGATGCAAATCACTGAAGAATTGCAAATGATCGTTCGACGATAGATTAATAGAAACCGAAACCGGAATTTTCCCGTCTAAAATATCATTACTACTTCAGGTTTTTCTCAGAAACACAACACGTGAAACAGACTATATTTTTCAGCCACATGCAAAATTTTGTACAACTCAGAAAAGAATAGCAGACATATTTTTTCAACAATGGATATAATCAGTATTAAAACTGGAATTTGTACATCTCTAAAATTAGATATTTACTTCTAGTTTCTCTCAGAAAAGGCAGATGCTGAACAGATCATAATTCTGAGCCACATGCAAATTTGGTGCAAATCAATAAAGAATTGTGAATTGTTCGACACATGTAATCTATATGAGACTGGAATTTGCAATTTCCAGTTTCGTTGTCCGCTGCATACAAAGTCAACCCTTCTCAGTTTTGACTATACAGAATTTTATGCCAATAGATTGAAATACATTGTGACCGAGGCCTAAAAACAGCCAAAATTGGCATCTGCATATCTCTAAAATCCAATTATACATCTGGTTTGCCAATAGGTATCAAACCGACCACATTTTGATAAAGAACTGTCGACATAATTCTCTGACAACTGATCTGTTTAATCAACATACTAACACACAGATGGACAGTGATTACAGTCTGTTCAATGCATTGGACAGACAATAACAATAATATACAAACTTCTACAATGCTGTCAGGTTATTACTTGTAACATCAAAGTTGGTCCAAAAAGAAGTTTTTTCTAATCTGATTAATTATAAACTAAATTAAAAAACTGAGTTCATAAATCAATATTGGTCTACATACTCTTCAGAGTACAACTTTAGCTTGCCATCAAGTTGTTCTCGAATACCATCAGCTATTTTGCCCAGATATTTAGGAGGCAATGTCAAATGTTGCTTAACAGGTATAACCTTGAGACAACAATGTGGATCCTGAAGTTTCTTTGCCCAGTCTGAGAATTTCAAGTTAACTGAAGTGTCATTCATTCTAACACAGAACGCAACAGCTGCACAGAATCCAATAATAACTGTTAAAACACAATTATTACCTTGTGGGTATCTATCAAGGGCAATTTGTCTATTGCTATGGTCACTGGTCAGACTATATATCAAATTTGAAGTCTTCTTAAGCCGTTACCAAGATACAAAAGACAAATCAAAATGTCGAAAATTAGGCGGTTAGGTCACTCAAGGTCACTGGAAATGTGACCATTCAACAGGACTTCCTTTTCATCTTTCATGTGCATATCTCGCACCATTTTCAAGATACAGCAAGTTTTTTTGTCAAAAGTCGCTTATAGTATTTTAACCTAGCTCACATGCATCTGGCACCGCTGATTGGGGTGATCCAATTCAAATTTCACCAGGACCATTGGCAGCACAAACAGTCCCTGGGCTATGGTGTGGTGCTGTTTCAGTGATACTACATTTAGCCATTTTGATACAGTACCAGCTTGTAACAGATGGACAGATAGATGTACATGGGACAGAATTATGTACCACACTACTAGCGCCCATGAGACTTTAGGTCTTGGAGATAGCAATCCGTTAGCCCAGAATAACGGTATTCACGTGGTGTCGGCTGATAAAGAGAGCGTACAGAGATAGCATTACGTTTCAATAGGATTACGATATAGACTGCCTTGGCAGCGTTACATACATAGTCTGAGAAAGTGTTTATAACCTGCAAAGTTTACAGTTTTTGTTAACAAGACAAGCATATTATAAATAAAGTAAAAGTAAACAAACAAACAAACACGCCCACCAAATGCCATAAAATACTTAACACTGTTGATGGCAAACTCTCGGTGTACATCACATTCACATCCCCTCCCCCTAGATCACATCACATCACATGGAGAATACAGAAGCAGGCCTCCAAAGGCCTCTGTTTCTGAGAAATAGACTGAAAACTACGAGTATATAGTGCATGAAATACTTAACTGCATTACAATAGTGCGGTTCCTGATGCCATGGAGATCTGCTCTGTAATCTGTACAATGACAAATTACTTTATATAATTATAGTTACCATCTCAGTGACAGTGAAAAGTTACCATTGTTAATATATTGCACCGGTAGTACTATTGCCAGCAGAGCAGGCAAAGAACAGTGCTAAGTATAATAGCGACAGCCTAATGCTAATACCACAGTGGCTTTTACTTACTGTGTACATTTTCAGTTTTTTGTTAGGTGATCGTTTTACTGACTGACTGTACCGTTCTATAGTATAGTGTTTCCTGTATCTTAAAAATGGAAGAGAAGAAATTTTCTCGTCTTTCAGCAGGACTTTCAACCCGAACGAAACATGAAGCAAAGGCGTTGCATTTTCGCGTCATTCGCTTTATGTTCGAATGTGGTATGTAACTTATTTTGATTAACTTACCATGTACGGCCTCACTAGCCAATCATCAACCAGCAAAGCCTGGGGCTCAGTGGATTAGTTTTGTTGTCAGTTAGTCTTATTATTTTTTGGTAGCACTTGTCCTTGTAAGGTTGACGAGCATAGAAACGTCGGTTTTATAGTGCACACTATGTCGTAACGGTTCTTGAAGCTGGTATCACAGGCTGGTATGAGAAATTATCCCTGATTTGGAGTAGTCATGGTCATGTGACCTCTTTAAATTTTGATAAATAAGCTACCATATCTCGGGAACGATGCAAGATAGACATAGTTACAGTGGAACACTAATAGAAAATTATATGGCACATCGAATGACATGGATTGATAGTGACCTTCGTGAGTTTGAAGGTCACTTTTGCTGTTTGAAACCTTTTTAAATTCATAAATATAGTGCATTTCAACTATGATGTGTTTACACATAAATCACATGGATTGTGATTTAAGCTTTATTGTCAAAATAAAGGAGTTCTCAAGATCACAAGGGCTGTCACGTACATGGTATTATTTTGGAGATGGTGCTAGATAGAGATGATGTAACAACATGCGACTAACAGAAAGTGATATGACTTATCTAATAGCAGCAATTGCAATGACCTTGGGTGTAGTTGAAAGTCATTTGTCGATTGCAAGCTTTTTCAAATGGGATTAGAGTTAGAACAGATCTTGGTACTGATTCTGAACCACATCCGGTCCACTGTAGATTGAATCGGTACCGGTCTATTTTTCTAGATTGGCACTGGTCCAACAGTACCAGTAATTAGTGTCTGCAGCATGTCTCCTTTGACAGTGGCTCAGTATTATCAACATAGATGGTTGCTGTACATTCTGAGTTTGATCAATACCTAAATGAATCAGTGCTGATGCCATCATTCACACTACTGCGGGATTGGATTACCAGCTAATTACCACCATCAGCTGCAGGAAACCTTGCATATTTCATTGCTATTTGCCACTACTGGACCAGATACTGAATCGGCCAGTCCAAGTCACATAAATTACTGAATCAGTCTGGTCCAGTTTTTTGTGGATCGTTCTAACTCTAAATGGGATGTTTATAGTTTCAAGATTTCTCACGGCAACTTAGGCCCGATATTAATTCCTCTGGCCTGTAATCTAATATCGGGCCTACCTCATCAGGCAGCTCATACAGTTTTCACCGTGAGGCATTGTAAATTGCTCCATGCCCCATTCCCACAGTTTGCCCCGTTATTTTTGCACCCGACACTGCAGGTCCCCCATAAGTGTGGTATCCACCCCTGAGGAACCCTGTACACCCATGGAGTCCCTGTCTGCCTTGAAACTGTGCAGAGCTGTAATCTGCAGAGCTTATTCTAAATGTGTGACAGAATATGTCGGTTTTTTGGTTTTTATGTAAAGGTGCCAAACTTCGTATGACATCTGTTCCATTGGCTACTGCAGCAACATTATACCATCGTTTTTTTCATCACTTTGCTGAGGATTATTTTGACCCATATGTAAGTATTATATTGCAACTGTTCTATTAGGCCATAAACATGTAAAAAATACTTATTATATGTAACACGTAATTTATGTAAAGGTTAAAGTCAGTTTGCATAGTATAATACAGCCAGATAATCTACAGTGGGCTGTCTGTAAAGTCTATCTGGCCAAATCATTATTACAATAAATGTTCAAAATGGTGTCACTCTGCATGAACACAAGCTGAGAAGCCTCATCTCTTGCCTCATCTGACAGCTGTCTGCTGTACACCAGATGAGATCACACTCAGACATTGTGACAGTTGTTCTTTCAAATTTAAAAAAAAAATCATTCAAAATGGTCTACTATCCTCTTGAGACATTCTCTCTCATCAGTCTGTTAGCTCTGAAACCTTTAAACTTGTACAGATTTTTAAACATAAATTGATTCTCATTGCACAGACCCATTTCCTTGATGAGTGTCGTCCATTGTAGATGGCTGTCATGGACTAAAGTAAGCTGGTACCCAGTTTTTTTTCAAAAATTATTAACTATCGACCTGAAGACTGAACACTCTATGTAGATTTACTTTATTAAAAAATATTAACATTGACTAATATTTGTTGAAGTTATTTGCAAATGTAATAGGGATCCAGTTTTTTTTGTAACCGCAGTATATATGAAGCATGGCATTGTGCACAGTGTACCAGAAAATGTTTGGCGGTCAGGTTTTACTTTAGTGTCATTTTGTTCAGACAGTAAATTTATATCCCCCAAAACATTTACAGGTGACCAAATTCAAGGTAGTAGATGGTCACAATTATTCAACATTTTGTTACAAAATTTTATACAGTTAGTGAGTGTGTTTGATAACATCTTTGTAAAACTGATATTTGCCGTTTCATAGCAGTGATGCAGTTGAACCTATCTAGCCAAAGTCAGCAGATTTTAAGCTCAAAATTTATGCTTACAATGCAGATGTTATTGAAATGAGCATGTACTGACATATACAGTGTGTCCCAGTAAAAACTGGATCCCTATATTTTGGCAGCAAGTTTGTTTATGTAAAGTGCTTACCCCATCTATCATTTGTGTTATTACTGTACCTTGCAAAAGCACACCATGCAGTATTGCATTTCTAACACTACTGTAATGCTAAGCAACAATGTTGGTAGCAAATGTGTACACTCTGTATACACGCTGATGACTGTCTACGTACTTAGTTATTACAAAATTTAGCAAAAAATGTTCAACATAAAAATGGTACTTACTTACTTGCTTACTTCCTGTAAGGCCGCCTGCTGTTTATATTTTCAGTGATGTATTTTATTTTTAAATTTTAAAAATTGACATTTGTGCATATTTCTCTAAAATGATATACCAGTTCTTGTTGGTTTGTTTCATAATTTTTGCATCCAAAATTTGAGACAAAAAAGGCCAGGTCTTGATGAATTATGGCAATTTATGTATGTTGTGGTCCAGTTTTTGTTGCTATTACTTCCCTAATTTGCTGCAAGATTACGAAGGCGGAAATAACTCATTTTTGACGTCACTGGTTGTTTGTCAGGGTTCATGTTTCCCCAGGTAGTGCAGACATTATTTGGGAGAGGTGGGATAACAAATCACCATTCGATAGTATGCTCTGTCAGCAACATAAAATCAGTTGATGTGCATTGAAGTTAGTGTGCTGCATCAGTGTCGTTTTTTAAACAGTGTAGTTTAGCACGTTCATGCTTCAACAATCACTGCTGATGAACAAGCATAGATGGTTTTAGTGAAGTATGTGTTTAGGCAATATGATATTGTCTGTTTCTAGATGATTGCAATTACATCACTGTACCTAGCAGGTAAAGTCGAAGAACAGCATATGCGACTAACGGATGTTATAAACGTTTCATACAGGTTGTACTATAAAAACTATTGTCATAACTTATAGATTTTCATAGTGGCAAGCTCTCATTTGTCTATTTTTGGCAGATTAGGTAGTTGTTCTTTTATTTCACAGATATAATATTGCTATATAATCATGAAAACAGTTGCTGTTAATTGCATGCACCCAATGTATATATGTGCTTTATTGCTAAACGGGTTGCTGCACATATGGTCTATGTGTCTGCATGTTTTGCACACCATTGAGCTGTGCATAAATTGCTGAACAGATCAAAATGCTATTTGGCGGGTAGACTGGTGAGTGCCTAATGACTGCAAGGTATGTTAACAATGCGATGGACGGCAGTGGACTCCCATTGGTCCAGAGCTGTCATGATAATGGGCACTTTTGAGGGGGACATGTGCCATTGTGTTGTTAACATACCTCGGGCCATACATAAAAGACATCTACAGAATTCTGGCATTTTGAACCTCCTCCCACATGTCCATCTATGTCCACTTTTGCCATTACTCCTCCCCCTTGTTGTCATCCACTTTCTTTATATGGTCACCCTTCAACACTGGCTCTGTCATCAGATACAAGCATATAGTCTGTACAGCTAGTATGCTGAAAATTGACCTGTTTCTAACTAAAAATTCCAAGCACACAAAATCTCGAGATCTTGGTGGCTCCAGATGGATTGTCAATAAAATCGATGTTGCTGCTATGTGTTTTGAGGGCGGCATTTTGCATTTTACTAGTCCAGCATTCATTGATCATTTATGGAAATGGCAGTGTCAAGCAACTGTAAATTGTCACAAAGATTAGTATATTGGTACAGCTTGTGGATGTCCACTGCAACTTAAATATTGCCTCACTAAGTCCACATTTGTCCATTGTGATGTAACCCCCTCCCCCTCTGTGTGGATGTCTTTTATGGACGACCCCCTTGCAGTCACTAGGCCCGCTCAAGTGTACCCGCCAAATAGCATATCGATCTGTTAAGCTGTTCGTGCATGGCTCAGTGCCATTGCATTGTAGCATACCTTGCTACAACATGTCGGCATATATCTCCCACAAATGCTCGTTCCAATGATAGATCTGGACCCCATCTAATACATCTAATATTTAGAAAATACCTTGCACTTGTCTGCTGTTGGCAATGATATGCGTTGTTGTATATGTACAATGTTGTATATGTGTGTATATGTGCGGCAGTGATTGGAGATGTGGCCTTTTGCCAAATTACTTTGGACACTTATTATTACCGGTATTCTTACAGTGTATTTGTAATAATGACACCAGTGTGAAAACACTGAAGGGGCACTTTGCATAGTCTGTGTTAAACAACTTCCACAAAGTATACGTACATTTTTCAGTAAATTAATGGTGTGGATGTACTTAACAGTAGTCGGTACATGTAATGTCTGTCATATTGCTGTCTGTAGGATTCTGCACTCTAATAAGCCACCGTTAGACATCGGCACAACATATTGGAGTCTGCGTGACAGTGTTATCCAGTGTGAACTGTTTCTGGCACGTTCACTGCAATTTCAGTTTGCAGTTGATCATCCACACAAGGTTAGCTGATTTGCCAAGCTGTCATCCACCAGCCTTCACACATGCTTTAATGAAACTGTTTCTTATGCTTACTGTAAGTTGTTTGTGTTAGACAGCTTTTTGTGATGATTGTGACACTTAAGCAGAAGTAAGCTTTTATATGCAACTCAGTATTGGTTGCCAGCATTTTGTTAAATGCAGCAATTTACTGTCAAAAAGATAAGCTGATCATAATGATTTTGTATGCAGCTCCAATCACATAAGACTTATTAAAAAAGCTGTTGTTTGTCATTCTGGTTATATTAACCCACATTATATATGTGCAATGTGCATATAAATGAGTTGTCATCATTGCCATCTTCACATTGTTACAACTGTTCAGTAGCAGTGGCATTTCTACGGGGGGTCTGGAGGGCCATGGCCCCCCCCCCCAGAAATTAGGC